>AUXO012849105.1_pt1 | contig 20204 bp, 19 predicted proteins | sample 768731 | NCBI WGS metagenome assembly AUXO01 (sample SAMN02715735, study PRJNA202380) | gut metagenome | biome: sheep rumen | host: Ovis aries | place: New Zealand: Palmerston North
TTGCCGCGCTTTTTTCGCCCGCCAAACGAGCCGTATCAAGGTAAACTCCAGGTCTAATATCCCATTGCGGTGCGCACACACCTTATGGTATAATATTACGGGTAAGGGCAAATTGTCGAAACACTATGGCTAGACCTAAGAAAATAGATGGCGGTTCGCGCCACGGGAAACACGCTCCCGGCGTGTTTAGGGTATCGCTGTACCTTTCAGCCGAGGAGAAGGCCATCGCCATCTTGACTGCGGAACGCCAGAGCAAGACCCTTTCAGACGTTCTGCGAAGCGGCATAGTGTGTGAAGCGACGCGAGCCGGCGTGATGAAGAATGGAGTTGTCGTTGAGAAGTTTCGCGCTCGCATAAGCGCCTACAGGCAAGTACTCGAAGCGGAAGCACAAACCCAAAGGAGTACTGAAAAATGAGCAAAGTCGAAGAGATCGTCGCAATCGTTGATAAAGAGTCCCCCGGATTGCTGGACGGCATATCGCGGGAGGATGGCATAACCAAGGAGAGCCTTGTGCGCAAAGTACTTGCACTTTCTCATGGTCAAATGGTGCGCACACACCAAAACGCGGGAGATGTTGCCTTTTGCGATGAGGGTGGCGAGCGGCATGGGGTGAACTGCGAAAATGGAGGAATCCGATAAGTTGTGGGTGAATAATATTATAAGAGCGAAACATGAAGTGCATCTCCAGAGAGATTTCTGATTACACCTACGAGGTCAAGTCTGATGGTGAGACTATCATCTACTCACCTATCTTGAACATAGCCAAGGATGTAACATCTTGCCTTGATGATAAGGATAGAGATGCACTTGTTTCGCGATTAGGCGCAATGGCTCAATCACGGGTGGCAGAGGGGAAATCGGCAATACTGCAAATCTATAGGTCACCTATGGATATGGACAGAATGACAATTCTCCCCACCTTCAGATGTAACTTTAACTGTAGTTATTGCTATGCAGCGATGGGCCGTTCTGAAGTGGAAATGCAACCCGAAACGCTTGATGTTGCACTTGACTGGTTCCTGGATAAAGGACGACTTCCAGGGAAATCATTGTATATCCACATCGTTGGTGGCGGAGAGCCAATTATGTCTTGGAGCCTTATTGAGGCGATTGTCAAAAAGAGCTCTGTGGCAGCAAAAGAACGAGGTCAGGCTATCGATGTGGCCATGACAACCAATGGATCGTTGATAACAGAAGACAAAGCGCAGTTTTTGGCGCAGTCAAACGTGCTTGTCAACGTGTCCTATGAGGTTATAAGGGAAGTCCAGAATCTACAGCGTGGTATGTGCGATGATGTCGAGAATGGCATATTGGCACTTCAACGGGCGGGTGCTAGATTAGCTATTCGGTCAACAATATCTCCGGTGAATGTAGATCGAATGCCTGAAATGGTTGATGTCGTATTAAAAAGATTCCCTGATGTGAGACGGTTAAATCTAGAGGCTGTTATGGCTGGGAAATCTATTTTCGATTCATCAGAGTCATTATATTGCTTTCTAGCAAAATTTCATAGGGGATTTGAGGTGGCGTCTAAAAGAGGTGCCCAAAGAGGGTTGAATGTCGTATCGGCCGCACGTTTGGATTTCGGTGTGCTAAAGGAACGGTTCTGCCAGGGAGATCTTTGCCTGACGCCACTTGGCGATATAGTAGTATGTCATCGAGTGTCTTCACCTAAAGACGGCAACTATAGTCGACTTGTCTTTGGTCATATTAAAGATGGCCGGATGATGATTGACGAAGATGGCTATCGGCAAGCATTGAGATTTTCGCTGGATAATAGATCAGAGTGTGCACAATGTTTTCTAAGATGGCATTGTGGTGGGCTTTGTATTGCCAAGCAAGTGTCTTTCCCTTTTGAATACTTTGATGCCCTGTGTGACAGCGCTCGTGAAGAGGGATTTGCCCATCTAAAAAATATGGTCAAAAACGATTGTCAGCAATTGGGTGTGCCAGCCCATTCACAACGATGTTCCGACATGGCACGGTCGGATTACAAAGGAAATCAAAATGAGCACAGAAATGGAGACAATGGCGGACGCCGTGACCTCAATGGTTGAGGCATCTGTTCAGGACACCTCTGTTACCGGAGGCAGTTGCGGTTCGTGGTGCAGCGATGCACACGAGTGCGATAAGTGGGAAGAGTCGTGGTCGGAGAGCCTTTGATTGCTACCTGAATGCGATTCGACCTTGTACGGCATTCTCCTTACGGCAAGGACGTAGGAGAATGCCGTGCAGGGGGAAGGATATGCTATGAATAGTAATGCCGAACACAGAAATGGTGACTGTCCCGCCTGTGAGCACCTAACACTCATCTTCAAGCCAATTTATGCCTGCAATTTGGCTTGTGCATATTGCTATAATGAGGGTTGGCGTGATACAAGAAACGACAGGATGACGATGGATGAGGCAAAACGTGCTTTCTCGTGGGTCGTTGATTTCTGTCGGATGAGGGGGACAAAGAGTGTCAAGGTCATTTGGCATGGTGGCGAACCCTTGCTCATGGGGGCTCCCTTTCTCCGTGAAAGTATAGACTTCTATCAAAACCTATTCGCTCAGGCCGGTATCTCCGTAAAGAATGTCATACAAACAAATGCGACTCTAATTGACGAGGATTACATAAAAATATTTCGTGAATATTTTAATTCATCAATTGGATTCAGTTTTGATTACCAGTCTGGTTGCAGATGCTTCCCAGATGGTCGAGATGCGTCCGACATTATTCTTGAGAAGGCATTATGGACAAGGGCACAAGGCGTTAGAGCTGGTGCTATTATGGTGTGCAACAAAAAGAATGTAGGAAATATAGATGAATTGTATTCCTTTATGGCGGAGAAAGATATCCCGTTCAAGTTCTCGCGTCCTTTCTTGCCGTATAGTCCTTCGGATCGAGCGTCATCATGTATCCAGAATGTAACGGACACGGAGTATGTGGAGTGTGTTTGCCAATTGATCGATATTGCTTTGCAACAGAAGTCGCCAAGGTTGGCGCGACTCTGCACTACTGCGCAAGATTACATTTCCGCATTTTTGTTGGACAAGATATCTGCTTGTGCACAAAAGGGAACATGCTCGATGTCGCATCTTAGTATAGGCCCTCATGGGGATATTTATCCATGTGGACGTTTTTCCAATAATGTATTCCGCATTGGAAATTACTTGTCTGATAGCCCGAAAGATGTCATGCCCAATCTTCTTGAACTGTGTTACAAGTACGAGGGCAGGGACGAGAACTGCCAGAAGTGCCAGTTCGTAAAGCTATGCAAAGGGGGTTGCACATTTCTGCGTGTAACAGGTTGCCATGAAGCTGAATGCTCGGTCAATCGACGGATATGGGAACACATTTCCGTAAAGATGTCTCTACTTGGACTTGCTCGTGGGTCGCTCGCCGGATGCATCAAAGAAGACGTAGCGGAGATGGTCCATAGGGCGATGGCAAGGTGAGGTGACCGTATGTTGAGCATTCTCTTAGTCACAACGCATAGATGCAATCTTCGTTGCAAGTATTGCTACGAGGCTGTGTCGCATGGCGGTGCGGACATGACGATTGAGGATGCTCGAAGCGCATTTATTTGGACGGGACGACTCGCCGAGTTGCGAAAGGATGGTGAAATACTGTTCATGTGGTTCGGCGGAGAGCCGTTTGCCGTTGGAATGCGGCGAATAGGCGAGTTGCTGCAAATTCAGCATGAGATTTTTGCACACTCCACGATTAAGGTTCGTAATGTTGTACAAACGAATTTGGCGCAGTGGGATGATGAACTCATACCAATAATTAAGAGGCATTTTGATAATTCAATCAGCGTATCGCTTGATTTCAACCCTCAGATGAGATTGTTCCTCAATGGCAAACCCTCTCAAAGTACAGTCTTAGGGAATGTCGCAAAACTTAAGGCGGAGGGTATCAGGGTCGGACTGATTGGAACATTGACCAAGGCTGATATTGGGCGTGAACGCGAAATATATGCTTTCTACAAGAAGTTGAATTGTCCGTTCCGCCTGAATCGGGCGCATGCGTCAGGAAATGTCCAAATGCCCGACGTGGATTTTATGTCTGTCGCTGAATTTGATGAATTTGTAATTGCCCTATTCAAGATGCTTGTGTCAGAGGTACCGCCGCGCGCACCTTTCATAAATTATTACGATATAGTTCATGCGCTGAGAAATGGTGTGCACATGGGATGTCGGCTTGCACCGGAAGAAGGGATTAACTTCACGATTGAACCGGATGGTGTGATTTCAGATTGGTGTCGGTTTGGAGGGGCTCTCGGTTCATACCGTAATTTGGAGACTTGTACAGACTTTTGCGTCAAAGGGTGGTGCAGGGAACAGCCCAGATCTTGTTCTGCTTGTAACTATTACAATGTATTATGTAACGGGGCGTGCGAGTACGAAAAGGATAGGTCTTGCGAAGAGTCTAATTGCGGTTTTCGGACGGAAAGGACGCGGCGTCAGCTTGATTTTGTGAGGCATCATTTGGATTCGTATGGCATTCGGCATTGCTTGAGCGCCGGCAGAGGGGAGTAGTACCGTGACTTTTGCAAAGCAATATAAGGCCGCAACACCAACGGTAACCGTTCAACGTATCAAGCGATTGTTGGCGGGTGTCGGAATCAAGGTAAAAGAAGAGACTCGTTCTTTAAAAGACCTTGTTTACTCAGCTCGAATTACCATAACAAATGGACTCATAGAGGAACTTGATCTCGGTTCAAACGGCAAGGGCGTATCGCCAGAGTATGCGTTGGCCAGCGGCTATGCCGAACTGATGGAGCGATTGCAGACTCGCTTGCTTTACGATGACATGCTTATGTTGCCGCCGGCGGCAACAAAGAAATTCCTCGGTAAGTCGTTCTTCCGTTGCGCTCCCGAAGAGGTGTCGCACAAGGCAGACTGGAGTTTCTTCCCCAAGCAGGGGAAAGGCAGCGACAATCTCCATGTTGGACGGACTGCATATGCAAACATGCTTGCCGTGCGCACTGGAAGGATGGAAATGGTTCCCTTGGAGTTGATGCGGTATATGACCGGCTCTACGGGGGCGTGTGCTGGTAACACGAGAGAAGAGGCACTCGTTCAGGGGATGTGTGAGATCCTTGAGAGACACGCGCTGCAAAAAGTGTTTACGACGAAAGGAAAAGGAATCCCTACCATCCCATTGAAAGCGTTTGGAAAGTCGCCGGCGTTGGATCGGTTGGTCGATTTGGCGCGAGAGCAAGGATTGAAGTTCGCTGTCAAGGATTGTTCTTTCGGAACGGGAATGCCCATCCTTGGGCTGTTGGTTTGGAATGATGCGTCGTACCAGTTCAGGCTTGGGGTGGCCTCTTCCCCTGACATAGCACTTTCGCGGTGCTTCACGGAAATATTCCAAGGGTACACTGGCAATGAGTGTCTTCTCCCCAAAGATTCCAAACTGATGATTGCATCGCCTGATAATTATCAACGAGCAAAAGTTAATGGAACAGGGCATCTGCCTATCGCGATTTTTGCAGAGGTGAAAGGCGGGACATTAGACAATTTCCATGCATTTGAAACCAAGGACATTGCTGGCGACTATGAAGTCTTGACGAACGCTTTGTTATCTGCCGGGTATGATATCTATGTTCGGGATTGCTCGTTTTTGGGATTCCCTGCTTACTACATCTACATTCCGGGTCTTTCAGACATTTATCCTCAACTGTTAGATTTCCAGAAACGAATTGATAGGTGCATGCGTGTTATTCATCGTGCGAGCACGCGGTTTCTTCCAACTTTCAATTCCGCATATTTGCCCTGGAAATATCCGTTAGCATTGTTCGCTTTCGCTCAATCGGTAAGAAGGCGTGATTACAATTCCGCTCAAAGACATTTTAAGACATTGCTCGGCCATCAATTGCTTAAAACAGCTTACAATGAAGCGGTCATGGAATTCATCGGGCTTCGGGCGGACTCAAGACGCTTTGGCTTTATCAAGGAAGAAATAGGAAGGCACTGGGGAGAACAGATTGCGGAACGGGTACTGTCCGAGTTTGGCCCTAACGCTGATATCTCCGCAATTTTCCGTTTGCCGACGTGTTTCAACTGCGACATTTGTCCGACTCGATCAAGGTGTGCGCTTGGCGATTTGTCGAAATTGGATGCCGTAATTCGGCGCCGATTTTGTGAGTTTAAAAGTGACAACCAAAGGTCTCATTCCAGAAATACCCACGGTAGGGAGATGGCATTTTCAAATGAGAATTTTTCGCGAGAAAGCGGAGCGTCGTACGTCCACTTCGATAGAATCACCCCAAGGAAAGGATGTTGAGAATGGAGTTAAAGGAAGTTGATCGCCCCCAATGTGGGGGTACAGGTGTTCGCGGGCGAGAATGTCGCGTATGTGGCGGCCTCAGTTCGGAGAATTGTGACCCCTGTCATGGCACCGGTTGTGAAGATATTGGGTGCCCTCGTTGCGAGGGACTAGGTAAAATCATTTACCCATACTAACACAGAAAGGAGGTGAGAAAAATGAAGGAGAGCTTTGAATTGCCAACGATTGAAGTCGTGCCGATTAAGGCACTTGCTATCGTTGCCGCAGGTCCCTGCTGCTACGATGGACATCCGTGCGACTAATCTTATGGGAGATTATGTCAAATGATGCGCTACAGGTTTGCTGTGAGGCGAAACATTTTCGTGTTACATTTTCCTGTGGCGCACCTAAACGGAGAATATCTCAGGAAAAATGACAAATGATAGTGCAACTTCAACCACAATCACAAATGATGCAGAAATTGCTGTGTCCTCAGCAAATGAAGAAGACAGCTTTATACAGAAATGCGACATGGGTGGTTGAATTTACACGCAATGCTAAACGATATGTATATAATGTCCTGACAAAGGAGTTTGTATGTATTCAAGGGGTCGATCCAGCAGACAGACTTGAATTGATTAGGCGATGGTTCTTGGTGGAAGAGGAATTTGACGAATTTGAATACACTACTCAATTCAAACGACTTTTCGGTTTGTTGAATTCGTGCAAAAAAGGCATATCGAGCTATACGATTTTCACAACAACATCATGCAATGCTCGATGCTATTATTGTTTTGAGCGAAATCGCCCTACGAAAGTTATGTCGGCACAGACTTGCAGTCAAATTGTAGAATTCATCAATAGGAATTACAAAGGTCAAACTGTTTTCATCAGGTGGTTTGGTGGTGAGCCACTGATGAATCATGACGCCATAAATGCTATCTGTGCTGGATTGCGGAGCAAGGGTATCGCATATCAAAGTTCAATCATTACAAACGGTTATTTGTTCTCTGACACCCTTCTTGAACAAGCTGTCGTAAGTTGGAAATTGACAAAGGCTCAAATTACATTAGATGGAACAGAATCTAATTATAATACAATCAAGAATTACATACATCCTGATGTAAACCCTTTTCTGACAGTGCTCAAGAATATTGGAAAACTTGTTGATCGTGGAATAAAAGTTATTATCAGGTTAAATCTGTCTCTTAAGAATGTTGATGACCTTTGTCAACTTGTTGCTCAAGTTCACAAAAGATTTGGCGAGAATAATCTATTGCGGATTACTGTATGTGCGCTTTTTGATTTAAGAAATGAGGATAACGAGAGGATCTTGGAGAAGGGGCTCACTCGAATACAGGATATGTTGTTCGAGTACAATCTTGGTGTTTTATATGAATGTTTCTCGAAGAATCGAGTAAATCACTGCCAATTCGATGACGATGGTCATTCGATTGTGGTTTTTCCAGACGGAAACATAGGGTGGTGCGAACATGCTCTTTGGGGGCCATATGTTGGAAGTGTCGCGATGCTCAATCGTTCAGAAGAATCCTTACCGAAATGTCATTATGAATATGTTGTTTTTGACAAATGCCGTAAATGTGCATTGTACCCAGACTGTCTAAAATTGTCAAACTGCGACACGAACAATACGTGTTATGAATTTGACGCTAACTACGAGATTCAACAAATCAAGGATACTATGAGAAAGGTAATCATACATCATGAAGCTTAAGTGCTATTTGACATTTACACAGGCTGGCGGTCGTGAAATCGCTGTTCCAACAGGTGTTGATTCGGATTCTTCCAACAATATCTTGTTTGTGAATGGTGTTGCCAGTTTTATTCTTAAATGTCTTAAGGATGATATTTCAAGAGCCGAGCTATTGGCAAGACTGCTTGCTCGCTACGATGCGAGGGAAGATGAGATTGAAGAGGCAATGGCCGGGTTCCTTCGTGAACTTGATCGGCTTGGTTTAATAAGCGAAAACTCATGAAAATGCAATCTCTCAATAAAAGCTTCTGCTGCTGGACTCGTGCAAGCATTAATGGCGCAAGTGTCAATTTGCGTTTGATGGCATGCAGATCAACAAAAAATCTAAGAAAGATGAAAGGAAAACAATGAAAATGAATGCGAGAAAAATGTTCACAGCTATTGCGCTGCTGGGTGCTACAATGTCGTTGATGGCAGCACCAACACGCACGGGGGCGTCATCACAAGATGACAATCAGCCTTTAGAGTCCCCATTAGGAATAGGTCTGCTGCCGCCTTTGGCACAATACCCAGAACAGGCGTGGAGTGTGACAGGATTTAGGTTCAATCTCCTCGCGGGACATCACTGCGACGTCTTTGCGCTTGATATCGGAACGTTCGTCAACATTGCGGACGGCGATATGTTCGGCCTTGAGGTTGCAGGAATTTACAATCAGATAGGATCCTCCAGCGGCTCACTTCAGATTGCGGGTCTGGCAAATACATGCAGTGGAACTTTCGGCGGCGTTCAAATCGCTGGAATACTTAACTCTGTAGGCGGATATGGCTTCGGTGGCCAAATAGGAGGAATGAACAAGGCAGATTCCATCGACGGCGTTCAGATTGGTGTTCTCTGCAAAGCGACAGGCAAAATCACGGGTGGACAAGTCGGCGTGCTCAATCAGGCAAGGGAAATGCTCGGAGTGCAAATTGGGGTCGTGAATCTTGCGAACAACATGACTGGTGTTCAGCTTGGCGTGATCAATGTAATCAACAACAGCCATTATGGTCTGGTGTTCTGCCCGGTGATGAACATGAATTTCTAGATTATGTAAGGGAAGAGGTTATAAGCAAGGGATATTATATTCTCATGGAACGATTGACAGATAATTTTGGAACGGCAAGATGGGCGGAGGAGCCTGATTTGCGGCGGGAAGGACTGTTCCCGTTGGCATTGACCGACTATGTGAAGCGGTCGTTGCCGGATGCGCAGCAGCAGTGGGTGCGTGCCAACAAGCGAGCAGCAGCATTTCTTTTGGGCAAGATGGCTGATCCCAAGCAATTGCTTTTACCGATCCGGCAGAATCGTGAAAGTGCGATGGAGAGCATGTTCTCAAGCCTTGGAAGTCTCTTCTCCAAACACCGAGATGAGTATCTTGCGTGGAATGGTGACGGACACATTATCACTATCGCGCCTACGCGTTCTGGCAAGGGTGTCGGACTCGTCGTGCCGAATCTAATTCATTATCCGGGATCTGTCATCGTGGTCGATCCCAAGGGCGAAAACTACGCGATTACGGCGCACCATCGGGAAGAGTACATGAACTTCGATGTCATTCGATTGGATCCCTTTGGTGTCATGGGCGCGGGAACAGACTACATAAATCCGTTGGAGGGGCTTGTTAAAGGACGCCCGGAAACATACTTGGATCAGAATCCGATGCTACTTGATGAGCTGGCGGCGATTGCCGATGCGATGGTTATACGCCCGGCGGACGAGAAGGACCCGCATTGGAACGACAAGGCACGGATGATGATAAAGGCGTTGCTTCTTGCCGTCCTCTGCAACATGGGACCCAATCGGCGTCATGATCTTGGAGAGGTGCGGGCAATCTTGGAGACGGAAAGGCTCGGCGCGTTCTTCAAGAAGATGATGGAGAACAAGACGGCTGTTCGCGGCAAGCTCGCGGCGCTCGGCTCGGAATGCAATCAGATGGGCGACAATGAATTCTATAGCATTGTGTCGTCGGTAATGAAGCACACGGAATTTTTGGAATCGCCCCTGATGCAAAAAGCTTTCGGAGTTAACAATCACGATGGCAATGGATATGATGTGCGCTTCCTAAAGTCGAGCGGCAGTGCTTCCGTTTACATCATAATACCTCCGCAATATCTGGCCAGTTATTCACGGGCGATTCGCGTGTGGGTGACATGCGCGATGAACGCGATGACGCGCACGCCGGGACGGACGGCCGACGGATGCCCCGTGCTGTTCATGCTGGACGAGATGGCCCAGCTTGGCACATTGGATTGTCTAAAGCAGGCGGTAAGCCTCCTCGCCGGATATGGAATGACTTTGTGGATGGTATGGCAGGATCTCTCACAGATAAAGTCTCTTTACAAAGACTGCTGGTCCACCTTCCTTGCGAATGCGAAGGTTCAGCAGTTCTTCGGCATCAACGACCATGACACGGCGGAATATGTGTCTAAGATGCTTGGCAAGGCGACAATACCCGTTGAAACCATATCCGGCACGACTTCAAGTTCAGGCAAAATGACGGAATTGTTCAACACGAAGACGAGTGGGATCACGCGAACGCATGCGGAAAAGGAAAGGGAACTTCTGATGCCGGATGAAGTTCGCCGTTTGGATCGCGAGACGACGCTTCTTTTCGTGCAAGGATGTCCGCCAATCGTATCGAAACGGATCACGTATTTCAACGACCCCAATTTCTCGAAGTACGCGTCTTCAAATCCGTATTTCTCAGACTTCTCGACAAAGAAAGGTATATCGCAATGACATCCGAGCAGCAAAAGGCTACTGACAATTATCGCTCTGCGATAGAAAAGAGCGTTGAAAACGACGAGCAGATCGGACGTTATGGGAACAGTCCCAACTGGAACAGGACCGAGGCGGAGCGACTACAGGAACGTGGGCGGCAGCTTGACGAGAACGAGGTTACGGCAAAGGCTGAATATGAGCGTCTGGGGTGTGACAAGGAAACCGGCCGTGACGCCGAGTCTTTTCGTCATGATGTCATTTCCAAAAAAACGGAGCGCGAATACCCGTCCCATGATAGGGAAAATGACCACGACTCTGATCGCGATCATGATGAACCAGACCATGACAATAGCAGTCGGTCGCCATCGCACGACCGAGATATGGACAGGTGAGGAGAAATTATGTCTAGAGAACGTATAGAACAGGCAGAGCGTATCAAGGCGCATTATAAGGAAGAACTCGACCGGAAACAGGACGAGCTCGAGGCACATAAGAACTTCAGGGATTGGCAGCCATCGACTCAAGGTGAAATAGATGAACATATCCGCAAACGGCAGCAGCTTGAGGCGCAAGTTGCCAAGGCCGAGCAGCAATACAAGGAGGCGCAAGCCCAGTACGAGGCGGAGAAAGCACGGCAGGAACAGGTTGAAGCGGAGCAGCACAGGGCCGAGGAGGAAATGAATCGGAACGGGTATGGATCCAACCAAGATCAGGAAAGCCGCGAAGAGCAAGAGCAGAGGGCGAACGAAGAACGCTGGCGTCAGGCCGAGGAGGAACGGCATAGGGAGCGCGTCCGCTATCAGGCGGAACAAGCCAAGCGTGAAACACCAGCCCATGACCGTGACAACAATCATGATTCCGACCATGACCACGAAGAGCCTGATCATGACAACCGGCGGTCTTCGTCACATGACCGGGACAGGGATAGGTGAACAAAAAGTCTTTAACCGAACAAAGGAAAAAAAGATGAGTGAAAACAATGTTGTAGATGTCGTTGGCGATACCGCCGTAACGGACACCGCTGCTTTAGGGCAGGATGTGGCAACTCCTTTAGAAGACAAACAGGAGCCCAAGGCACTTGGAGCTGATGTGGCATCATCGACGCCAATAGAAGAAGCTGCAAAACCAGAAGAAGGCGATGTTCAGGTGACGCCTGAAGCAGATGCATCGAGGCACGATGAACCTGCTGGTGAAGAGCCAGCCGAACCGAGCGGGGATTTGAGCGCTGATGCAGATCCGTCGCCCACATCGGAGCCTGCTCCGGAGCCTATCGTAGATACAAGACTCGATGATGTGTTGCGTAAACTTTCAGCCATTGAATCTAAGCTTGACACGATGTCGCTTACACTCGACATCCTTGCTAGACAAAAAGAAGATAACATAACACGGCTTAATGCTGAGTTGGATAAATTCAAGGCAGATATGAGGTTCGATATCAAGAAGTCCTTGATAAGTGATGTTATTGACGAGGTTAACCTCATGTCGAAGGAATACAGGTCTCTTAAAGCGAAAAGTACTGAATCGATAGACCCGGCACAGATTCTAGAGGATTTCAGGCTCTTTGCAGAAGAAGACTTTTTGGAATGCCTGGAAAGGCATCAGGTTTATGCAATTAGGACGGAAGTGGGCAAGCCATTTGACAATCTCAGGCACATCAAACGTGGCAAAGTGCCGACCGACAACCCAGAACTGGATGGGAAGGTCTGTGAGTCGATTAGCGACGGATTTGAGGCCCGTCTGCAAATGAACCCAGCTTCGGCAGAACCAGTTGTTCGTGTACTACAGCGCGAAAAGGTTTCAGTCTACAGTTTCACTCCGTCGGACACTCCGGCAACTCCGCCGGAAACGACAGTCGAAAAGTAAAAACGAAAGGAACAAGAAAATGGCGGATGCCGCAGAAAATACCACCGTAAAATCGGAGAAGGTTTACGGTATAGACCTAGGTACAACCTATTCGGCAATAGCGTTCACGAACGAGTCGGGCGCGCCGGAGACGATAATGAACAAAGAGGGTCTGAAGACAACACCTTCGGTTGTCTGTTTTGAGACCGAGGGAGCTGCGCCGATAGCTGGCCAAACGGCGAAATCAAAGATTGGCGATGAAGATTGTGGAGATCGAGTCATAGACTTCGTAAAAATCCACATGGGCGAAGTTCTGCGGGACGAGAACAATGCACCGCTGAAAGACGAGAATGGCAAGGAAATTCGGTGGGAGACCAAAGAGGTTTTCGGTAAGAAGTACCTGCCGCAGCAGATATCCGCCTTTGTCCTTCAGAAGCTGGTTGAAGATGCGAAACTGGCCGGGCACGATGTTAAGAAAGTCGTCATAACCTGCCCCGCCTATTTCAGCGCCCCGCAGCGCGAGGCGACAAAGCAGGCCGGAATAATCGCGGGGCTGGATGTTGTCGACATAATTGACGAGCCCGTGGCTGCGGCACTGTTCTATGGCCTAACGAAGAATACAGACGATTCCGCCTCAAAGGATATTATTGTTTATGATCTTGGGGGTGGCACATTCGATGTTACGGTGCTTCACATCGAACAAGGCAACTTTGCGGTCAAATGTACATACGGCGACCATAATCTTGGAGGCAAGAACTGGGATGACGCCTTGGTGTCGCTTATTGTGCAGAAGGTGAAGGAGTCTGCCGGATCGGAGGCAAACCCTCTTGACGATACAGACTTTGCCGGCGAGGTGCATGGTATCGTAGAAAAGCTTAAGATTGACTTGAGTACTGCGGACACGGCAAAATTCAGATTGTTCTATGACGGAAAGCAGGTCAAGGGTTCCATCACACGTGAAGAATTTGAGCGCGAGACATCCGGATTGCTCAGCAACACCCAGAGCATGACGCAACTTGCTATCGACGATGCCGCAAAGCAGGGTATTACACAGTTTGATGAGTTCCTGCTTGTTGGAGGCTCCACAAAGATGCCCCAAGTTAAGCGCATGGTTGATGCAGAGTTCGGGAAGTATTGCAAGAAAATGCCTGAACCTCTTGATGTTGACGAGGCTGTTGCCAAGGGGGCAACGAAATACGGAGAAATCAAGCAAGTCCAGCGTGAATTCGAGCAGAAACTTGAGGAAAAGAAGAACGAAGCTAAAAATGGCGGCACCCCTATTGACGAAAACAAACTCAAAGAGGAAGCCAAAAATGAAGTAGCCAAACAGAGAAATGTGCTGCCCGGAGAAGTCGAGAAAAACATCGCCACGACCATCTGGAAGGTCTCATCAAAGAACTATGGCATAAAACTTGCCGACGCCAAAGATCTCAATCACCTTATCGTTGAGAATCTGATATTCAAGCAGACACGTCTTCCAGTCGAGAAAGGCAACACGTACAGTCCTCAGTCTGCTGGCCAGTCGTCAATCTCACTCGAGGTGTTTGAAAACGATGTCATAGGGGATGATGCTAAAGAACCGCTGGAACTCTCGCAGTGTACATCGGTTGGCAAGTTCACCATTACCGACATTCCAGCAGGGATGCCTAAGGATGCTGAGATCAATGTCAGGTTCCAACTTGGCGATAACGGTATTCTTCGTGTCCATGCCGACAGCGAGTTCGTGGGTGCGGATGGAACGAAGAAGAAGATTGATTTCAATGATGAACTTCAGGTGACCGGCATCATGTCTGAAGAGGAGATTGCCAAGGCTCGTTCTCAGATGACCGGACTTACAAGTAAGTCATAATTACCCTCATTCCTGCCGTCGGTAATTTCGCCGACGGCAGGAATATTGCAAAGGAGTTAACATGAAGCCCATAGGAATTGATCTGGGAACGACCTATTCTGCCGTAGCAACTTTGGATGCCGACGGCAAGCCGATTATTCTGAAAAACGCCGAGAATGAGGATTTGACGCCATCTGTTATTTTCTTTCCGTCAAACGGGGCGGAGCCGGTTGCGGGGAAAGAGGCAAAGGATGAACAACTTTATGAGGCATCTTCCTGCGCAGCGTTCTTCAAGAGCGAGATGGGCAATCAAAACTGGGGTGTGAATTTCAACGGGAAAGATTATCCGGCTTCGATGCTCTCGGCAGAATTGCTCAAGAAACTAAAGCGAGACGCAGAGGGTCGCATAGGCGAAGATATAAAAGACGCAGTAATCACCATCCCTGCATACTTTCAGGACGCACAATGCAGGGCGACAAAAGAGGCGGCCGAAAATGCCGGACTTAATGTATTGCAGTTATTGCATGAGCCTGTCGCTGCTGCATTGGCTTATGGTTTGGGCAAGGCTTCTGCGGACAAAACAAGCAGAGTGACGATGGTTTATGATTTAGGCGGCGGCACTTTTGATGTCACAATCGTGAAGATTGAATTTAACGGCAAAATACCTGAATTCAGGGTCGTGGCGACCGAGGGTGATCATCACCTTGGCGGCAAAAATTGGGATGAGACCATTGCGCTCTTCATCAAAAACAGCTTTCAGGAGGAATTCGGAATTGACCCAAGTACTGATCCTAGTTTCTATCAAGACTTAGTGGTGGATTGCGAACGATATAAGAAAGAGTTGTCAGTAAGCCAGCAGGTCAATATCGTGTTGTCATACGGCGGGTACAAAGGGAAATATGTTCTCACTCGGGAGAAGTTCGAGGAGATTACTCAAGCCTTGTTTGAAAGGACAATGATGCTTTCAGATTTGGCGGTAGAGAATGCAGCGAAAGAAATTCGTTGGTTCTCGTGGAAGAAGATAGACGAGATACTGCTTGTTGGCGGTTCGACTAAGATGCCGCGTGTTGAAGCCTTCCTTCTGGAGCGCACAGGTAAGGAGCCTTTGCGTGGAGTTGATGCGGATCGAGCCGTTGCGATGGGTGCGGTCATTCTTGCAGATCAGCTCCTGAAAGCCAAGACGGAACCAGTTCGCAAAGGATTTCTGCCGGGAAGTAAGCCAGCCAAAGGCAGGCTTCCGGGAATGATTCTTCGCGATGGGACGGCGCATACATTGGGAATAGTTGCTGAAAGCAAGGATCGAAATCGTTATGTCAATAGCAAGCTTCTGCCGAAGAACAGTGAGATTCCCGCCGAGTCACAGGAGATCATGCACGGTCTTGCTGTTCCCACGTCAGGGACCCGAAAATCAGAACTAGATGCTTTTATGTTGCAGGGAGAAGGTGATACGCCGGCAGAGTGTGATATTCTTGGTAAATACATTTTTTCCGGCATAGAGCCTGTGCCGTCGGGCGTAGCCAAGATTGCGGTAAGATGTTCATATGATACCAGTAACATTGCACACATTTCAGCAGTGCAAAAGGAAACCGGCAAAGCACTCCCAATGAGGGAGATTAAGGCTACGGACGCAAATCTTGCGGAATGGCGGACGTTTCTTTCGCGGTCACCTCGTGAGAATGCACCCGATCCGACACCAAAGGTGACAGTTGATGTTGCCTTGATAATTGATGATTCTGGCAGTATGGGCGATGTGATTGGTGATGCGATGAGATTTGACCCCAATGGGCACTCCATTACCGAGGCCAGAAAAGCGGCGATTAACTTTATAGAGAAACTTAACACGCCAGAATATTCTATTGGAATTGGCTTGTTTGGGGACAAGGCAAAAGTCATAGCACCGCTCACGCAAAAACATAGCAATCTTCTCGAGTGCGCAAGCAATATCAAGGCTGACAATGCGGGTACAAACGGACGGCTCCCATTAGATCTTGGTCGCGGCATATTGGCTCATGGGCATGGGAAGAAGAGATACATCATTCTGTTGACTGACGGGGTCTGGGAGCATCAAGATGATGCAATTAAGCAGTCTCAAAGATGCAAGGCTGCGGGAATTGAAATAGTGGCAATCGGCATTGGCACCGCAGATCAAGCCTTCTTGCGCCAAATTGCGACAAGTAGCGAGGGTGCGATTTATACCAATGTCGGCAATCTTAAAGAGACGTTTTCAAGAATTGCCACAAGAATTGGGTGACCAAGATGAATAACGGAAAGACATCCAAAAATTATTATATCTGGCTTGATTTGCCCGTAGACAAGCCAGAGCGGGATGTGTCTCGCTTGCTTAAAAGGCTTGACGAAAAGGTACGTTGTTGGAAGAGCGACAACGGTCCAGACAAGATTTTTTATATGTCGAGGGTCACTAAAGTTAGTGATGTCCAGAATGCATTAAATAGATCATTGTCTTCTATAATCAGACAGGCGCAGGATGAGGTCACAAAAGAATTTGAAATTATTGTCAAACTTCTTGAGAATTCAAAAGGATACATTACGCCTGAAGAGCTAAAGAAGCAGGTGTTGCCAAGAGTCTCCCCACAATGGTCCCTGGAAACGGTGCAATCAGAACTCGCGGCCCGACACATACCGGTTATTGCACTTGAACGCGACTTCTCTATCCCTCAAAAGCCAAGCGACTATGTCCAGTTTGCAGATCACACGGTTATTGAACAAATAAAAGGACAGTTGGCCCAATGGCGTGTTTGCGGCGGAACTGACAGCGAGTGTGAAAATCTTTATACATTTCTTGGTGTAGCATCGAATGAAAATTTGACGGTTTTACAGAACAAAGCGCAAGAGCAATACAAGAAAGGGCTGAGTGAGCAGGGAAATAGGCGAACTGTTAGGCAGGCTTTGGCGGGTCCTGCCAAGAATATCTTTAAGGACAAGGAAAGCCGACTGGGGTATGATATCGCGTTGAAGTTAGATGCGGTGGGCTTCTGGAACAATATGACAATCCGCCTGTCGGCACAATCAGAACAGGGTACTCCCTTAATGGGGCAAAATGATTATTTTCGTACTGTCGCAGAACTTGTAGGAATTGGATTGCCTGTCGATCATGCCAAATGGTTGGTATATGATTATGTGGTAAATAAGAAAAAAGGCCAAATCGGCTCGTCTATGAGCGAAGAAGATCGCAAACTCCTTGAGGATAGTAAGACCGAAGAGGGGCGGAGGAGGGCGATAGAGGCCAAAAATAAAGCTCTTGCTGAAGAACTGAAATTAAAGGAAATACAAGCTAAACAAGAGGAGGAGAAACGTCAACGCGAAGCTGAAATAGCAAGGCAAGAGGAGAAAGCATTTATTGACCTTAAGAGTCCGATTGTTAGCGCCAAGGCTGTGTCTGCAGGAATCAGCTTGTCGTGGCAGCCGGTTATTGGGGCTGATGGATATTATATTATTCGGCAGACTGGACGGACTCCGATCAATGACACCGATACTGATGGCATTACAAAGCGACTTAAGGCTGGCGACGGGGAGTGTTGGACGGACAACAATAACCTGATGTTTGGCCGTAATTATTATTATATTGTATATCCATGCCGAGGGGAAAGACACGGAAAGAACGGGATTGCGATACTTAAAGGAACGCCAACAGCGCCTATCCTTTGGATGCAGGCGGTGACGGGCTTGCGTGGAAGCGGGCGTGACGACCAGATAACTTTGAGGTGGACATTGCCAAAGATCAGTTCTCCTTATTCGGTCAGGTTGATTAGGCGGCATGATGGTCGGGAAGAAAGCATAAAGCTCAATGAAACCGAGTATTCTGGCCCGTATGATGATAGCAATGTAACCAAGGGTGGTACGTACTCGTACCGCGTGGTGGTTAATGTCGGAGGGAAGGATGTCCCCTCTGAGGAAACATCACTCATCGTCGCTAAAACTCCCGCAATAACAGGTGATGTCAAGAACCGTGAATTTGTGAGAAGAGGCAGATCTGTTTATGTGACTTGGTCGTGGGTGCCAGGAGTCGACAAGGTGGTAGTCTCTCATACGGATAAACCGCAAGGAACAGAGTTGTCATTGTCTTCTTTGGTCGAAGGACGGGATTTTGACATTTGCAGACGCAGTGACAATTCTCGTGGAATCGAAGTCATGCTGAAGTGGGCTCAGACATTCATAGGTGTTTATCCATACAACGAGGTTGAGGCAAGATCAGCCGAGTCTGACAGACTGTTTCTTGTAGAACAAAGACGGATTGTCGTAACCTCAAAAAAGTCTTGGCTTGGTCGATGCGAGGCATTGGTTTTTGAGGGGCTGCAAAAAGGAGCGCACGGCGGGTGGCTGCCAGAGTTCGTAATAAACGCCAGAGATGTTAAGAACTATACCGTGGAGGAGCTTGGCAGGTCTTCCGATATTGATGCTAATGGGCTTCTCAAAGTTCCGGATCAGTACCGAAAAGGCTACGAGTTCACGTTCGAGTGCAAATCAAAAACAGACAATTCAAATTACTCATTTGAAAAGAGGTGACCGCCATGAGTTATCCAAAGAAAGTGACATGCCCGTATTGCATGGAGTCGTTCAAAAACCCCATGATCAAGGACGGGTCTGTAAATAAGGCATCGCAGCCAGACGTTTGCCCCCATTGTAAGAAACGCATCCCCAAAGATTATCTATATGGTAAAGTAAGGACGTTGTATGTCTATTTCATAGGACCTCCAAGCGCGGGAAAGACAAGACTTATAGGGAATATGATAATGGAGAGTGAACGCGAGTTCGGACACAGGGGCGTCTTCAGAGAATGGACGGTTGCACCAGATCCTGATCCCAAGGAAGATGTCAACGGGAATAAGACTCGCGATTTTTACGTACAACATGCCATGGACATAGATGGAACATCGGTAGGTAGTACGAAGGAAACGCAGATCGGCAAGTTTCCGATGGTGCTGTACAAGTTGGGGTCGTGCGGCTCAGTACTTAGATCGTTAGCCGATATGTCTATCCGCAAGGAGAAGGTTTACCTTGCGTTTGCGGATGCTATGGGTGAATGGTTTACTTTCAAGAAACTTCCAGCCAACACGCAGGATCCTTTGTCAGGGGCGACGTCGAAAGAGCGGGAAGAGTACAGAAGAAGGTTTGCCAAGGCAAATGCCATAATCCTAGTCACGGAGCCAGGACACATCCCTGGTTTACACAGTGCTTATGATAAGGATGAAAACGGAGAACCTGTTATAAGAAAAACCGACACAAACATAGAGAACATACTGGATTTCTCTCAGTTATTGTTTGGGAGGACATTTCAGAAAGTCCCATTGGCAATCACCTTGTCCAAGTTTGACAGACTCTTTGCATCTAGCAACCCTGTTGCGCAAGAATTCCTCCGGCTATTTAGAGCCAACTCATCAAGGGATTGGAATACTGCAACGGATTTTCTCAGCGATGACATTAACAAGATTACCTCGGTGAGCGAAGGTCTTAAAGCTGCTATTCTTGGTTCAAAGAACATAGAGCTCAATTCGCGCGCGCGAAAAAATATTCGCGAGATCATATCCTCTTATCCGTATACTTCGCTGTTTGCGATTTCTTCTACCGGGATGGGGGGCTTACGCAAGACCAACAGCAGATTGTCGCCTCTGCATGTTTTAGATCCACTTGTTTGGATTCTATGGCAGTACGGCTATCTTGGGTCAAAACTTTTCATGTAAGTCAGGAGGTATCAGATGGCAAATCAGTTCGTTTATTCTTCGTCTCCGCACAACCTTGATGGAAATTCAGGTTGGGGCATACTGACCAAGACGTCAGGCTTGC
>AUXO010603038.1_pt1 | contig 20203 bp, 23 predicted proteins | sample 768731 | NCBI WGS metagenome assembly AUXO01 (sample SAMN02715735, study PRJNA202380) | gut metagenome | biome: sheep rumen | host: Ovis aries | place: New Zealand: Palmerston North
TAATAATATTTCACTAATTATATTTAATGTTTACTAATCTTTCCATAAGACTTCTAAATATCACTTCTACGTTTAATTAACTATTGAACTTTTATCTTCAATAAGGAACTAGTCTTTACTCATTTATCTAATGGGATTATTCGTCAGTCAATAATTCTACACCAGCATCTTTAGTTTAGAATAATTTACTCTTGAAGATTTATTTTTTCATATGTTTTTGAATTTTTTATTCTCGGAAAACATATAACCAAATAACTCTTTGCATTGGATTTTTATTTCCTTTTGATAATTTTATATTTAACTAGTCCCATTCAATTCAATTTTGATATAAGGAATCGAATGGGTTTATAAAGTTCCGCTTCTACATACCTCCATGATTGGTCTTTTAAAATCATTTGCAATAATTGTATAAGCTTTCAATGCTTTCACGCTTCTAAGCATTATAGTTATTACACCTCCTACACACCTTATATATCTTAATTACAATATACATAAAAAAAGATAATATTTCATTAAAAAATAAAAAAAGTGTTAAATTCGACACTTTTTTACACTTTTTACATTTCTTCTTGTTTTACGTTAGCAAATCTAATAGCTTCAGTATATAAATAATAATAAAAAAAGAATAAATATTTCTATTTATTCTTAATCTAACATTTTTTTGCCTTTTGTAAAATTAACTGGAGAGATATCTCCTCCTTGGCACCAAGGAACATCATTTGTTGGTTCAATATTATAGAAATAACAAATAAAAGCTGATAAATTTACTCCACTTGTAACACATATAATTGTATCTTCATCATTATATTTATTATAAATATCATCAATGGCATCCATGTTTCTTTTAAGTAAATCTTTCCATTCTTCTTTCCATTCTTTTTCATTAAATCTTTCATCTTCGATTATTGGAACGTTATGATACTTATTAATGATTTCTGCAGTATGTTTACATCTTAAATATGGTGATGTTACAATTGCAGTTATATTTTGATTCTTAAAACGATCAGCAATCAATTCTGCTGACTTAATTCCTACTTCAGTTATATCTTCAAGTTGCCTTAATACTGGGTCTGAATGATTTTCTCCGATTGCTCTTTCTGCATGATGCATATAAATTATTTTCATAAATCCTCCTTATAGGCTTTCAGTGCTTTTACACTTCTAAGCATTATAGTTATTACACCTGCTACACACTTTATATATCTTAATTACAATATACATAAAAAAATTTTTCATTAAAAATTATAAAACTGTTAAATTCGAAATTTTATATCTATTGTTTTTAATAACTTTAAATAAATTTATTTTTTTGTTTTATACAATCTAACTATGGATGCAATTACTACTATTAATGCAGGAATAAATATAAACCAGTAATAAGTAAATGCTACGACTATAATGAACCATACATTTTCAAAATCATATGGGTCATAGACTCCAAATAATCCAGTTCCTTCCATATATGCAGTTATACACATAAGTAAAAGATATATAAAAGGAAACATTCCTGCGTAGAATAAAAATAGACTACTCTTCTTTTGTTCTTTTGTTTTATTGTGAAATACTAATATCGTTAAAAGTGCATTAACTGCTGCAATTATTAATAAAGGCATAAAAATCTCCTTGTTATCTACTAATGAAAATATAACATATTTATTTTTTATATTTTAAAAAAACTAATATTTAAGATGTACATTTACAAAAAGAAAAAAGACACGAATAATCGTGTCTTGAAACTTGTAAAATTATCTCTTACTGAATTGAGGAGCTCTACGAGCTTTAAGTAAACCGTATTTTTTACGTTCTTTAACTCTTGGGTCTCTAGTAATAAGACCAGCAGCTTTAAGGATTCTTCTATAAGAAGTTTCGCTTGTTGGATCTGTATTCTTGTCATATTCAAGTAATGCATGAACGATAGCTAATCTGATAGCTTCAGTTTGACCATTGTATCCGCCACCTCTAACTACTACATCGATATCGAATGTATCTAAGTTATTAGTTTTTTCTAGTGGTTGCATTAAATTCATAACATTAACTTCGAATGGTAAGTATTCTCTTACATCTTGTCCATTAACAGTGATTTTTCCTTTTCCAGGAACCATTTTTACTTGTGCAGTAGCTCTTTTTCTTCTACCACTTGCTGTTATAACATTTGCCATATTCTTACCCTCCTACTTAACCTTGTATTCAATTGGTTGTTGTGCTTTTTCAACATAATTGTCATCAGCATAAACTTTTAATTTCTTAATTTGTGCTCTTCCAAGTCTGTTTTTAGGAAGCATTCCTTTTACAGCTCTTTCAACCATTTCTACAGGATATTTTTCGATCATTAATGCTGCATTTCTTTCTCTTAATCCTCCTGGGAATCCAGAATGATTATAGTACATCTTGTCATTTAACTTGTTTCCAGTTAATTTAACTTTGTTAGCATTGATAACAATTACATAGTCACCACAATCAACATGAGGTGTATATGTAACTTTACCTTTTCCTCTTAGTAAGTTAGCAATTTCAGTTGATAATCTACCTAAAGTTTTATCAGTAGCATCAATTAAATACCAATTACGTTTTACAGTTTCTTTCTTTTCCATGAATGTTGTCTTCATAAATAAATTTTCCTTTCAAATATCTCTCGCCTTATTGGATTTCCCAGATCCGCAAAAACTTAAGAATTTAAAAAATGTACCATTTAACATTATATGGTATTAGGTATTATATGTCAAATACTTTTATGAAAAACAAATAAAAAAAGTGACTTAATAGTCAACTTTCATTAAAAACAGGCCATTTGCAGGTGCTGTAATGTAATTTCTTGTCTTTTTTCTCTTATCAATCATCTCTTTTATTACCTCTGGAGCTTCTTTTTCTTCTCCAGCAAGTAAGAGTGCACCTACTAAATTTCTAACCATATATCTAAAGAATGATTTACCAACAAATTTAATAGTTAGAATATCTTTTTCTTTTTTAAATGTTACTTTATATATTATAGAGTTATAGTTTTCTCTTTCACCTGATGTGAAAGCTTCAAATGAGTGCATACCTATTAAATATTTAGATGCTTTCTTCATTTTTGAAATATTCAGTTTTCTATTGTAGTTATATATATAAGAGTTAGCAATTGGGTCATACTCACCTAAGTTTATTTTATAAACATAGACTTTTCTTTTTACATCAAATCTTGCATGGAATTTATCATCTACCCTTTTAGCGAAATTCACATGAATGGCTTCATCAAGCATACTATTCATTGCTCTTTTAAGTCTATCAACAGGTATATCAACATCCATATCAAAATGTGCCTTTTGGTCTCTTGCATGAACTCCACGATCTGTTCTGCCTGCACCCTTAATTAATACTTCCTTTTTAGCAATACTAGAAAGTACTCTTTCAAGTTCTCCTTGTACTGTTAACTTCTCAGGTTGTCTTTCAAAACCATATAATCTTGATCCATCATAACTAACACTTATTAAATATCTCATTAACAAACACTCCTATAAATATCTTTAAGTAATTCTTTATGATCAAGAGTCATATCAAGTCCTGCTCCTTTTTCATTTGCTAGTTCGATAAACTTACAAACTGGAGGTAGTTCAACACTTGGCTTTTTAGAATTAATTAAATCTATTATAGAACCATTATAAACTATTTTTTTATTCTTGATAACTACTACATTATCAACAATTTGATTTAGGAATATTAAATCTTTAGAAATAAATATTAAGTTAATACCCTCTGCTTTTAATTTTCTTAATATTTGAATAATTGTTTTCTTTTCTTTATTAGATAATCCTATTTCAAAGCGTTCAAATATAATATTTCTTTTATTATTTAGTAACGCATGAGCAAGAAGTACATATTTAAATATTACTTTAGATAATTCTTTTATTTTTACCTTTAAGTATTTAGAATCAAGTTCTAAATATTTTAATACATTATCTATTCTTTTATTAGAAAAGAAACGTGAACCAGAAAGAAATCTTTTAACTGTCCATTCATCATCATACTCTATTCCTTCAATATCTATTCCTAGTGTTGATAAATCAAGAATATCTCCATAGAAACCAATTGATGAAGAAGTTAAATCTTTTAAATCATTTGTATATACTATTTCCATATTGAATTCACCAACTTTTCTATATCTTCATATGTTTTATCTACTAAACCATATAATTCAAGATTATGAGATAGTTCTACAGTAAATGGTAACCCTAATCCCATGTAAGGAAGAACACTATTACCATTTAGAATATTTCTCTTATCTCCACACATGATTGCTTTATAGTTATTCATTAAAACTATATCGTCAGCAAGTAATATATGCTCAGGATTTGTTGTTACATAAATCATTGATATATTATGCTCTTTAATATATTTAAATAATAGTTTTAATCTAGATTTATCTAAATATGAGAATAAGTCATCAATTCCTATTATCTTAGGATCAATTACTAAATATGATAATATTTTTACTAATATTTTATCTTCTAAATAAAGACTATCTATTCTTTCGTGTATTAGTTTATCTATTTTAAAATATTTAGTTATTTCATCAATCTTATTAGTTATTTCATCTAATCTATACCCTAATAAATGTAGATTATGAAATAATTCTTCAGCAACATATTCTTCTTTAAAGTCACCATCATCTAAACATACAACAATGTTATTTCTTAAAAATGAAATATCATATTCATCAATAGGTACATCATCGATTAAAATATCAGTGTTATCAATCTTATTGCATAACTTTTTTAATACAACTGTTTTACCAGAATTAGTTGGGCCAATTATACCTGTAATAATTCCATCTAGTTCTATAAATACATCCATATCCTTAATTAATAACTTTCTCATAACCTTCACCCTCTTTAAAAGCTATCTTCCTTATATAAATAATAACATAGTTTTTCTAATTTTTATCAAAAAAAAGACGAATAATCGTCTTTTATAAGTGTTGTTGTACTCTAATAAAGTATTTATCAACTTTAGAAAAATATTTTTTATCTTCTTTTAGAGTATAAATGAATAAATCTGACTGATTTATAAGTACAAAATCACAGGTATTTTCTTCAACAAAATAATATATATTTACTCTATAATCCATGGCTTTAAATAATAAATCATCAAATGAATTCATTTTATAGTATGTATAATGTGTAAGGTTAGGAACATCATCTAATTTAGTAAGTATAAAACCATATGTTTTAATGATTTCTTTTAGATCATGTTTAAACTCTTCTTTGCATCCTAGTTGACATACCATAGGAATACTTTGAAGAAGGATTAACATAATCGATCCACTTATTGCTATCTTCAAAGCTTTAGGTGATGAACATATAGTTGTAAAAAACATATTAATTACAGCAAATATACAAATTAAAAGTGGTAAATAATTCTTAATAACTCTCTTCATATTATTTAACTCCTATTGCTTCTTTAAATTTTTGTCCTGGTTTAAAGATATATTTTAAATTAAATAATACTTTACCAACTATTTTTTTATCATCAACAAATACTGCTTCACCTTTATCGCCAATTATATATACACTTCTTACTTCGTATTTTTCACCCTTAGCATTCTTCTTAGTGACAGTATCTACTCTATTAACAACTTTTAATTCTTTAGTTTTATCTTTATTTAAAACAAGAATAATATCTTTTTTCTTTAAACTTGATATCTTAGGTTTCGTTTTTATAATAGGTCCGTCTCCTCTTACAATATCAGTATATTCTGCTTTTTCTGTTTGTTCATATAACTTGAAAGGAGTAACTCCCGAAATAAGTAAGATTCCTGCAACAAATAATACTATTATAACAGCATCTAAAACACTAAATCCATTTACACATGTTATCATTGAATATCCTTCATAATGTTTAATTAATAATCTAGATGCAAATGTAATAAGTCCAAATGACATAATCATTTCAAACCCAAGATAAGTAAAATCTCCTAGATTAGGGATCCAAGGAATTATATTTCTAAACTCAACTACTAGTATTGCATAAATAATTGCAATAGTAATATCTACATGGTTAGAGTATATTGATAATAATATATTTCTTATAACTATAGGTAATATTACAGTAGATATATAATTAACCATTGATGCTGTTGTAAGTAGATTTGATGCATCAAGTTTTTGAGCTACTTGTATAACAATAATACCTACAGTTATTAAAACTGAAAATATCCCTGTATCTCTATTAGCATTTATTACAATATATCTTAGCATCTCTGTTGCAATGATGGTTATTATAGGTATAAATATTGAAAGAGTTGTACTTTGTACTGTTATACCTTTAAAAATACCAAATATATAAATACTTAAAAAATATAGAATTAAGGAAACTACTGTTACCTTCGTTATCATTACTTGATTGGATGTAGATTCATATCTTGGAAAACCATATAAAAAATATGCCAAGTATGCAAGTGCAATCATGAAAGCTGCAAGTATCTTTGGAGCATACTCTGGGCATCCAGTAACTAAGAAATTGAAGTAAATATATGCAAATACAAGTAAAAGAGTAAATAAAATAAATCCTTTAATTTTTCTCATAGTTTACCCCTATTTTATTCCTTCTGCGTTTAGGATACATATAACGATTAGTACCGCTAATACTAAGAAATAAATTAATATTTTATATATTTTTAATTCATTGGCGTCTTTAATTTTGGGTCTAATCATTTCTATCATTCCTTATAAGATAATAGTATTATTTTATTGTTTTTATGTCAATATAAGTCAAAATAAAAAGGAAGATATTATCTTCCTTTAATTACCTTAATAGCACCTGTTTTTTCAATTGTATTTTCTCTTGATTCTTCACCATAATTTAGTATTAAACCAATAACAAATACATATGAAATAAAATATAACCAAATCATTATAATTGCTAAATTAGCAAGTGCTCCATAAAGGGTTGCATAAGTAGACATATTAGATGCTGAATGTTGATATATACTTGTTATTATAAACCAACCAACAGTGGTAAATAAAGCACCTGTACCAAGATGAGTATGTTCCCTTACTCTATCTGGTGCAAAGTTATAAAATACCCTTAAGAAAATATATACTATTAAGAATAATAATGGTTTTCTTAAGAAGTTAACAAGTGTATATATACCATCCCAAATAATAATTCTATCAAATAGATCAAATAAGGCATCTACAAATATTGGTGATAGAATTAAAAATACTAATAACAATATAATATACATTGTCATAAAAAATGCTTTAATTCTTCTTTTAAACCAATTTGATTTATTAATACCATATATTTGATTACTAACAAGTATTACTGTATTACATCCATTTGTTGCTATATAAAACATCCATATAAAGATTACTATATCAAGAAATGTTATTTGAGTAGAAAACCCTGATAATGATGATACTAAGTAAGAACTTCCTCCTGGAATAATCTTATTTAATAAATCAATTAAATACGCTGTATTGATGTGCAGTATTGAAACTAAGTAACCAGCAAATGTAAGAATTGGTACAATAGATAAGAATATAAACCAAGATAATTGGCCAGGTAACATAGCCATCTCTGGTTTTTTTATTATTTCTAGTATATCAAGACCATAATTAGTAATACTTAATTTAAAATCGTTAAACTTTTTACTAATCTTTCTTGGCATCTTTTTCACCTTCAATTTCTTTATTCTCTCTCATTTTAATTGAAGCTTCATTGAATGCGTCCTCGACTAGTTTTGTATTATCTTCTACAAGAGAATATCCTATAGCTACTCCATTATCATATGATAATTTATTAAAGTTTTTAGTAATTTTCTTTATATAAGATAAAACTTGTTTTTCAGAGTAACCAACCATGTATACCATGAATTCATTACCATCTGTTCTCATAAGTTCTGAGTTATCAACTTGATTTTTAACTAATATATTAGCTACTTCTTGAATTAACTTGTCTCCTGCTTCATAGCCTAAAGAATCATTTAATTCTTTTACTTTATTAATATCAAATACAATACATGCTTGTGGGTAAATTTTATTCTTATTCCATAAAGGTATTTGATCATTTAAATAATTTCTATTCTTTAAAGAAGTAAGCATATCAATATATTTTATTCTATCTTCTTTCTTAACTTTAGTATTAATCTTAAGTTTCTTCTTATTCTTCTTATAAATAAATGTACTAACTATACCAACACCAATTATTGTTAATACAGCAATAGCTATTCTTTCAAGTAATTCTCCACCTGAATTGACTCTATTATAAGTAGTAATACCCTTTCTTACTAAGTCATGTGGATCTATTGTCTTAGTATAAGCACTAAATAATTTATAGAATGTATCAGAAGAATTATTATATTTAAATGAATAATAATGGTTTTGTACCGATGATGTAAATCTAACTGAGTAATTATTAGTTATTTGAGTTAAATAATAAGTAACTGTATTTTGATCTACAACTAAGATAGATTTCTTTCTTACAATACTCTTTAAGTCTTCCGTAGTTGAGAATGTTTTAATATTTATTCCTTCAATATCTTTTATTAATTCATATAGATATGAGTTTTCTTGAACGTATACATCCTTATATTGAAGACCGTTTATATTACTCATAGATAAATCTATTGAGTTATCAGCAATTACATAGTAATCAATTGCACCTAGTGCACCTGAATCAATAAAACCAGTTTCAAGTGTATAGTAGTTATAATATAAATCTACTTTTTTATTCATTACTGATTCAGCTAGTTTTCTAGAATTTAAATATTTTTCATAAGTAAATTCTACACCACTGAATTCTTGAAATAATTGTAAGTATTGAGCAGTAATACCACCATACTCACCACCAGTAAGAATTTCATATGGTAAGTTTTCTACAAATCCATATTCATATACTTTATTAGTTAAAGTATCTTCTTCTGCTCCTGTTATACCTAATTTTTCAATAAATAATTTATAGTTATTCTTATTATATGAATCATTAAACTTCTTATCTAAGAACTTATTAACAATCTTAGTATATACTGAGTTTAAAATATTGTTTTCTCCTAATCTAAAATAATAATACTTATTTAAGTCAGATATATGAGATAAAATATTTAATCCTTTTTCAATAAGTTCAGGCTTATATTCATTTAATGGAACTACTGCATAAGTAATACCACCTGTGTTAATAGATTCTGTTATCTTATCATATGACTCAAATCCAATTAAACTAGAAGGATCAATTCCATAGTAATTAGCAACATGTTCTCTATCACCATTTAATACACCTACAACTTGTCCTGCTGGATTAAACTTATTATTTAGTCCATTAAGAGCGCTTATTAAAATATAATGGTCCTTATAAAATAATAATTCTTTAGCTTTATAGTCTCTTGATATGTAGAAACCATATCCTTCGCCTTCATTATTATAAGAAACAGTATGATCATTAACGTTCATTCCTGTTTCATTTTTTAAGTAATCAATGAAATCAAAATAAACACCCTTACCAGTTTCACCAAATATTGAAATATCATTTGGAACTAATATATCATATACTGTTGAAGAGTTTTCATCTAAATATTTCTTTTCTTCTACAGTTAATCCATTTTTATCTTTAAGTAAATTAAAGATAATGATGGATAATAATACTAATACTAGAACGCCAATTATACCTAAAAGTATATTTCTATTTTTTCTACTCATTAGTATCATCCTTTTTTGATTCAAGTTTTTCAGTATCTAAGTTATATTTAGCCCAAGTAACAGTATTATTACTTGTTGATTTGCTTCCATATAAAGCTTTATAACCTTCTCTATGAATACCAAATTGTAAGTCATAATAACTTAAGTTTTCTTGAGAAAAACCTTCAAGTACTTTAACTCCACAGTTTTTCATTTCTTCTAGAGTTGTTTCAGGTTTAACATAGATATCTATATAAATAACTTTACCTTGAACACGAATAGTTTCTTTAACATAGTTTTCAAGACCTTTTATAATTTCTTCTGCTTTTTTAGTATCTTCAGTTACTACGTGAGACTCTATATCAGCTAGTCTATGTCCATATGGATCTGATCTTGTTTGACCAACAAAATATAGAATAAGAGCAGTTACTACAATAAGAATACATGCTAATGATATAATCATTAGTATACAGTAAATTCTATTATTTCTATAAAATCTAGATAGTCTTTTTCCAAATTTATCTTTCTTAATAGGAGTTTCTTCTCCTGTTTCTTTCTTTTTAAATTTTAATGGTTTCTTTAATAATTTTTTACTTTTTTCATTTGCCATTTTATCACCTCAAAAGTCTTATTTTTATTATACAATACAAGTTTATAATTTACAATTACACCAAAAAACTATTAGCTATTAACTAATAGTTTTTATTCTTTCTATAAATGTATCTTCATTCCAGATTTCTATACCAAGTTCTACTGCTTTAGCATACTTGCTTCCTGGATCGCTTCCAGCAATAACTACACTTGTCTTTTTAGATACAGAACCTGATACGTTTCCACCTAAAGATTCTATTATTTCTTTTGCTTCATCACGAGAATAATTATCAAGTCCTCCTGTTAAAACAAAAGTCATTCCTTCAAATATATCAGAAGTAGCCTCATTACCTCCTAAGTACTCAAGATTAACTCCCTCAGCTTTTAAGTCTTTAATCATTTGAATATTCTTTTCATCTTTAAAATAATTATAGACGGAGTTTGCAATAATATCTCCAATGTCTTTGATTGAAGATAACTCTTCAACTGATGCATTCATTATGTTATCGATTGTTTTATATTTCTTAGCAATTATCTTAGCAGTTTTAGCACCAACATTTCTAATACCAATTGCAAATAATAGTTTTTCTAAAGAATTCTTCTTAGATTCATTAATAGATGATAATAGTTTTTCGATAGACTTTTCTCCAAATCCTTCAAGAAGTTTTAATTCATCTTTATAGTCATCTAATCTATATACATCTATTATTCTAGTTAAATAACCTAAGTTATAGAAGTCTTCTACTATTTCTTCTCCAAGACCAACTATGTTCATTGCTTCTCTTGAAGTAAAATGTATTAACGATTCAATATCTTTCTTAGGACAATTTTCATTAACACAGTAGTAGTTTGAATCTTTCTTAACTAGTTTTGTGTGACATATAGGACACTCATCAGTCATTCTAAAAGGCACAGAATTATCTTTTCTAGCACTCATTACAACTGATTCGACTCTAGGAATAACATCTCCCGCTTTAATTATCTTAACGGTGTCTCCAACTCTTATATCTTTTGAAACACAGTATTCTTCGTTATGAAGTGTTGCTCTTGAAATAAGAGAGCCCATTACCATAACTGGTTCTAAAACGGCATTAGGTGTTACTTGTCCAGTTCTACCTACTGTAAAGATAATATCATTTAGTTTAGTTTCAACTTCTTCGGCTGGGAATTTATAAGCAATTGCCCATTTAGGATAACGAATTGTATTACCCATTATTTCATGACCTTTTAAATCATCTAGTTTGATAACTACACCATCTATATCATATGGTAAATCAGGTCTAGCGTTTCCTTTTTCTTCAATAAAGTCCATTACTTCATCTATATTATTAACAAGTTTATTATTTGGATTAACCCTAAAGCCTAAATCTTTCATGAATTTTAATGCTTCATGATGTGTTTTAATACCATAGTCTTCTGGGTTTGGTAAATGATATATCCAAACTTCTAGTTTTCTTTTAGCAGCCACACTTGAATCAAGCTGTCTAACTGAACCTGCTGCTGCATTTCTACAATTCTTAAATGGTTCTTCTCCATTTTTAATTCTTTCTTCATTAAGTTCATCAAGAACTTTATGAGACATATATATTTCTCCACGTACTTCAATATCAATATCTTTATTTAAATTTAATGGTACTTGTTTAATAGTCTTAACATTATTAGTAATATTTTCGCCTACTACACCGTTTCCGCGTGTAGCACCTGATACTAATACACCATGTTCATATCTTAAAGATACAGATAGTCCATCTATTTTTAACTCACATACATATTTAGGATCAGTTATTTCTTCTCTAATAACCTCATCAAAGTGTCTTATTTCATCCTCATTAAATACATCAGCTAAGCTCATCATAGGTATTTTATGAGTAATTTTTTCAAATTTATCTAGAATAACTCCACCTACTTTAGTTGTAGGAGAATCTTCTCTTTTCCATTCAGGATGTTCTTCTTCAATTTCATAAAGACTTCTTAAGTAATTATCATATTCTTGATCAGTAAGAGTTGTTGCATTGTCTTCAACGTGATATTCATAGTTAGCTTTATTAATTAAATCTACTAATTCATTATATCTTTCTTGATTCATATTTATCACCATATTTATTATATCAAAAATAAAGTCATAAACATAATAATTATTATTTATAAAAAGTATGTTATAATGAACTTAGGTGAAGGTTATGATAGAACACGGAAAAATAAGAAAATTAAATAAAGAATTAAGTCCTGAACTAAAAGCAATGGAAGATTATTTCATCAATCAAGTTGAAACTAATTCAGATAAATACTTCGATAGATATAATAATTTAGAGTCATCTTTTCACAGTCAATATATATGTTCTGACCTATTTAAAGAGACTTTTGATGAATATACAAAAAGTATTGAAACAAGAATGCATTATAGTGAAGTAATTCATAATTCATGTGCTGTAATGGCTGGTGAATTATTTGAACGTCAAGCAGTTAATCCTGATATTAAAAAATGTATTTTCTTAACAGGAGTTCCTGGTGCTGGCAAATCATATTTAATTCAATCACTATTTATGCAAGGAATAATTGATGCGGATACTATGGTATTTGAAGGAGATATTTCAAGCCCATCTATTAAAGAAAAATTCGAGATGGTTAAAAACAATGGTAAAGAAATACATATAATAGTAGTTAATCCAACATTAGAGCTTGCACAAGAAAATGCTATTAGACGTCATTTTGAAATTGGACGTGGAGCATCAAGTTCAACAATGGCAAGAATACTTGCTGGAATACCTAATGCTATTGCTAATCTATCTCAAGATTATGATATTACAGTAGGTATATTTAACAAATCATCAAACTATGATATTGAAACTATTGTTACTGATGATATCGATGAAATAATGGCAAATACTTATCATGGTACTAAAGAAGAAATTGAACAAAAACTTTTAGAATTAAGAGATCAATTACTTCCTGGTATAAGAGAAGAATTTGAAAAAAAAAAATTAGGGATTGAAGAAGAAGAATACATACCAACTGAAGGAGTAAAATATGGAAGATAATAAAAAACAAGAAAAACAAAACTTTCTAAAACAAATCCTAGAAGCAGGTAAAAGAATTGCTTCTCAAACAAAGGATCCAAAAGTAAACAAAGCCATCAAAGAAAGAGCTAATTATTAAAATAAAAGAATACTTCAAACGAAGTATTCTTTTTTATTTCCATAAATTATTTGGATAAGTTCCTTTTTTAATTTCTTTTAAGATGTGTTTCTTTAAGTACTCCGCATCTTCCTTATAAGTCATACCTACCCAGATAGAATCAGTTGGATAGTCTTTTACTACTTTTCCTTCTTTAATAGATTCAGCTTGAATATCTGGAAGTAGCATTTCATAATCGTTTAAATTTTCTTTATGATTTTCAAACTCATCTTTCATAACATTTCCAATTTTTGTTAATATCTCACCAGTAAATCCATTCATTAACATTGAACATGAATTATCTTTATTAACATGGAATGATCTTTTTTTCTTATCAAGTGGAGTACATTTTACCTTATCTCCATCCATGATGCAAGATGATTCAATTATATCTGTTACTACACCTTTTTTAGACTTAATAACTCCACGTTTAACAGCACCATTTTCTGATAAAGTATCTGCTAAATGATAACCGATTATTGAATAATTATCTTCATCTAATGCACGAGATAAATCTTCAAAAGCTTTATCTCCATAGAAATCATCTGCTGTAATAACTCCAAAGTTACCGACAATTTCATTACGAGCACAATAAATTGCATGTGCAGTTCCCCATGGTTTTACTCTTCCTTCTGGAACTTTAAAACCTTTAGGAATATCATCTAATTTTTGAAAAGCATAACCTACTTTTACTTTTCCTTCTATTCTTTTACCAATTGTACTTTTAAATAAATCTAAGTACTCTTCTCTAATTACAAATACTACCTTTGTAATGCCATATTTAATGGCTGAATAAATTGAATAGTCCATGATAAATTCTTCATTTGGACCAACTGGGTATGTTTGTTTCATACCACCGAAACGAGATCCCATTCCCGCTGCTAAAATAACTAATGTCTTTTCTTTCATACACATATTCTCCTACTGATTATTATAGTTCAAAAAAATATTAAAGCAACAAAAAAAGAATAGTTTATTCAACTATTCCTCCCCATTCAACTGCTGTAAATCCAACTCTATTGAATGACTTTAATGTTTGTTCTTTTATATTAGTTTTCTTATTAACTTTTTTAACATGCATTGTAACTCTTAACAACGAATCTGGTTTTGGATCTATTATTAATTCATTTGTCTTTTGCTTTTCATCTGTTAATTCGAAATGTACTAATGATTTATTATTATCTTCAAGTATTGGTAACCAATACATAATAAATTCATTTCTTTCTCTATCATTTAATCCAATAATAGATAGTTTTTCTTCTAGGAATTCAATTGCATTATCTTTTTCTACATAGAATCCTTCTTTAAATGATTCTTTTTTGGTAGCCTTTTCTTCCCAATATAATGCATAATAATTATTCTTCCCATCGTTTATATTTCCTGACTTATCAACAAATACATTCCATCCACCATTATATTTAGGATATGTAGTTGTTAAAAATGAAGGATTTTTAAACGAAACTTTTACACTAATATCTTCTTCTGGATAAAGGTATAAAACCGGTTTATCAATAGACCCTTGCATCCTTGGGAATAAAAACATGCTTATTGCATCTAATCCTATTAAAACACTTAATACGCAATAAATAATATATCTTCTTTTCATATTAATATCACTCCATAACAAACCAACTAACATAAATTACTATTTGAACACATAATAGAATTAATGTTAATTTATTTAAATATTTAATTTTTACTTGGTCTTTTAAATTTAAATTCTTAATTAATGTAATTAATGAAAATAGTGATATAACTAATAAAATAACAAATGATATACAAAAATAATAATACTCCATCCTAATTACCTCTAAACTTTCGTAATACTCTTATGATTTTTCATCAATTTCTTAATGCCTGTTTTAAAAGCCACTTCAATTAGACTACCATCTACTTTAAGTACTGAACCAATTCCTAAAGTTTCATGTCTAATAATATCTCCTGCTTTTAAATCATCATTACTTCCTTCTACATACATCTTAGATGTATCCACTGGGGCTTCAAGTGAGAAGTCATTTACATTTTGATTATCTATAAATGAATCACTTATTTCTTTTAAAAATCTTGAAGGTGGATTAGATGATACTTTACCATATAGGACTCTACTTCTAGTATTAGTCATATATAGTATTTCTTTAGCTCTTGTTATCGCTACATAACATAGTCTTCTTTCCTCTTCAATTCCGTCTTCTTCATCAAATGACATTGAATGAGGGAATATTCCTTCTTCCATTCCTACAAGGAAAACTACATCAAACTCCAAGCCTTTTGCGGCATGAATAGTCATTAAAGTGATTTCATCACCACTTTCCCGATGTTGAGACATGTCAGCAACAAGTGTAACTTGTTCTAGGAAGTCTCTTAAATCCGCAGATCCTTCTTTTTCTTCAAAACTTTGAGCAACTGATTTAAATTCTAACAAGTTATCCAAACGTAAGCCAGCAGTTAAATCATCTTTACTTTCTTGTTCAAGTTCCTCTTTCATACCTGTTTTAGTAATAATAGTATCAACAAGTTCAGTTATACTCATCTTATTTGAGTCTTCAGTTAATTCATCAATTAATTTTTTAAACTCAAGTTCTTTTTTAGATGATAGACAATCATACATTGATTTGCCTTCACTATCAGCAAGATCTTCTAGTTTGTCTATCGTTGTATTACCAATTCCTCTTTTAGGAACATTTATTATTCTTTTTAAAGATACTGAATCAGAATGATTATAAACTACTCTAAGGTATGCAATTAAATCTTTTATTTCTTTTCTATTATAGAAGTATATTGAACCAACTATTCTATATGGAATATCATTCTTAACAATTTCCTCTTCAAATATACGTGATTGACCATTTGTTCTATAAAGAATAACTATGTCTTTTCTTGGAACTCCTTGAGATATTAAATCTTTTATTTCAGATACTACATAATGAGCTTCATTTGCTTCATCATAGCATCTCTTATATTTAATCTTTAGTCCGTCTCCCTTTTCACTCCAAAGTTTTAAATCTTTTCTATGAACATTATTTTTTATAACATCATTAGCAGCATTTAATATATTATTTGTACTACGATAATTTTCTTCTAACTTTATTACTTTGCACTCTTTATAATCTTTTTCAAAGTATTCTATATTCTTATAGTCTGCTTGTCTAAAAGCATAGATACTTTGATTCATATCACCTACTACAAATATATTTCTATATTTTGATGCTAGTAATTTACATAGTTTATATTGAATTGGGTTAGTATCTTGATACTCATCTACTAAGATAAACTTAAATCTTTCTTGATAATAATCTAGTATATCTTCGTTTTGTTCTAACAACTTAACTGGTTTTAAAAGTAAGTCATCAAAATCAACTACATTAGATTCTGCTAAAGTCTTTTGATATTTTCTATATACTGCTGTATATATCTTATCTAATGGTGAGCTCATAGTTCTTTCTATTTCAATATCACTTAAACCCTCGTTTTTTATAAAAGATATTCTATTACGAATAGTATATGGATTAAACTTCTTAGGATCTAAGTTTTCGCTTTTTAATATTCTCTTAATAATAGCTAAAGAGTCATCTGAATCTATTATTGTAAAGTTATTATCCAAATCACATAGATTATAATACCTTCTTAATATAGATAAACCAAATGAGTGGAATGTTCCTATGAAAGAAGATATATCTCCATGAAGATTTTTAACTCTTTCCTTCATCTCATTTGCCGCTTTATTAGTAAATGTAATAGCAAGTATATTATAGTCTTTTACTCCATTTTCAAGTAAGTGTACAATTCTTGTTGTTAATACTTTTGTCTTACCTGATCCAGCTCCTGCCATTACTAGACAAGGTCCTTCAATATGCTTTACTGCTTCAAGTTGTTCTTTATTTAATGTTTTCATGTAATCCATATTAATCACCTATATAATATTTTACTTTATTTTAAGTGTTTTATCTACCAAAAGAAAAAAGATAGCAAGTTTATTTGCTATCTTTTAAAAGTATTTTACGATCCTACTGAAACATATCTTTTTTGGCCTCTTCTAAATAGAAGAATAGCAAATATACAGAAGATAATAACTGTAAATGGAGATAACATATAAAGTATATTATTAGATTTACCTAATAAATATAACAATGGGTAATAGTTAACACATCCATATGGAATTAATACTGTGAATATGAATACAACAGGCTTTTTAAATACCCCGATTGGATATTGAGCCATGTGTTTTCCTCCATCACATATTAAGTTTTTAATTTCTAAACCTTGAACAGTTAAAAAGCAATAACTCGCGGCAATTAAGAATATTGCAGAGAAAATCATTACACTTCCCATTAACATAAATATAAGTATTAATACTCTTGGAAGAGTTAATGGTAAATGAAGATTAGTTATAGATATTACTAGAATAATAATAGTTTGAATCAATCTAGATAATTTAACTAAGTCAGCCTTAGAACATATTATTTGAAGCATAATACTTCTAGGTCTAACAAGTAATCTATCATATGATCCATCTATTATTAAATCTTCAAATTTGTCTACTCCTCGGAAGAATGTTTCGTTTATGGAAAAACCAAATTGAATAATTCCATAACAAAGCATTACCTCATAAAGAGTAAATCCTTTGATATTATTGAATTTAGAAAATAAAGCTATGATTATAAAATAATTTGAGAATAAGACAAAGATTTGAGCAATAAAAGCCATGATAAAAGACTTTTTATATTCCATATCTGTTTTAAAGTGCATAGATAAACTTTTTAAATAATACTTCATTCTATCCACCTTGTACAACTGCTCTTCTAAGAGCTTTATTTGTTAGTATATTACCAAGAAGAATAAATGCAATTAACCATAGAACTTCACAAAGTAGAAGTTCTAAACCTTCTACGGGAGAAGTATAACCAACATAAATATTAAATGGTAAATCACATATATATCTAAATGGTAAGATATAAGCAATTTTCTTTAGTACTCCAGGGAATAAGGCAATTGGAACAACTCCACCTGAGAATATTTCACCTATTAAAGTAAATATTACAAGGATACCTTTTCCATCTAAAGTAAAGAAAGTTAAAATATGGAATATATATGCAATCGCAGTTACTAGAAAACTAGATAAAACTAATGAAAGAATAAATACCAAGAATGATAAAAGTGATGATGGTAACATTAATTTATAAGGACTTGGTAATAAGAAAGCAAGAATAATAATTGGAATGAATCTTAGTGAAACACCTGCTATTCTTTGACCATATAAAGATGCATACCACTTCTTAAAAAACTTAATTGGTCTACATAATTCATAGGCAATATCACCAGTTCTTATAAGTTTAATGAAATCCTTTTCAACTATCATAATATAAGTTAGAAAGTAAAATGCTTGGTTTAACCAAAGATAACTAACTACTTGAGATAGTTTTAAATCTAGATTTGCTGAACCTGATTCATAAAAAGCAATATAAACAAAGATATACATAAAAGCAAAAAATGCTTGAGTAAGTATACCAGCTATGGCTGCTGCTCTATAAGTAATATTATATATAAACTTTGTCTTAAATATAGAAAAGTATAATTTCATATATTAAAGTTTCTATATAGTTTAATTATTGTATTATCAATATTCTCATTTTCTATTTCAACATCTGTGATATCTATTTTACTTCCTAGTTGTTTTAAGAACTCTGATATAGTTATTTTATTAACATCAATTAAGAATTCATATCCAAGTTCATTTTTAGTTTGTTTTTCAACACCTTGTTTTTTAATTGTATTAAGTTTATCTTTGGTTTCTACAATTACCCTTTTGCAATTACCAAATTCATTCTTTAATTTTTTAAGAGTTCCATCATAAAGAATTCTTCCTTTCCCAATTAGAATAATTCTTTTAGCAAGAGCTTCAATATCACTCATATCATGAGTGGTAAGTATGACAGTAGTCTTATACTTTTTATTGAGGTTTTTAATAAATTCCCTCACAGTTTCTTTTGAAATCGCATCAAGACCAATTGTTGGCTCATCCAAGAAAAGTATTGATGGTTTATGTAAGAGTGATGCTGCTATTTCACAGCGCATTCTTTGACCTAGACTTAATTGTCTAACAGGTATTTGAATGATGTCTTTAATATCAAGCATTTTAACAAGTTCTTCTTTAGTTTTTTGATATTCTTCATCATCTAATTTATAAATTTCTTTTAATAAATCAAATGTTTCTTCTGCAGGAATATCCCACCAAAGTTGAGAACGTTGTCCAAATACTACACCTATGTTTCTAACATATTTCTCACGGTTTTTAAACGGAATCATTTTATCAATTTTAATTGTTCCAGAATCAGGTTGTAAGATTCCACTTAGCATCTTAATAGTAGTACTCTTCCCTGCTCCATTTGGTCCTATATAACCAACAATTTCGCCCTTTTCAATTTGGAAAGATATATCTTTTACAGCATCAATATAGATATAATTTTTCCTGAAAAAGGATTTTAAAGCTGCTTTAAGACCACTGGATCTCTTGGCAACCTTAAAGGTTTTATTGATATGACTCACATCAATATATGACATTTTAAAATTCACTCTCCTTCCAACGCAAAAAGGCTCGATAAGTACCGAGCCCGAGGTGGAATTTCCCAGTTCAGCATTATCAAGCTTTTTTGTAAATGTCAAAATTAATATAAAACCAAATATTTATCTTGTCAACAATTATTTTAATTTTAATATTTTTTCAAAGTTTTCTTCTTCAGATTTATTATATGTTTTATTTAAGTGATTCTTACTTATAAAGATACTTTCAA
>AUXO015073742.1_pt1 | contig 20195 bp, 18 predicted proteins | sample 768731 | NCBI WGS metagenome assembly AUXO01 (sample SAMN02715735, study PRJNA202380) | gut metagenome | biome: sheep rumen | host: Ovis aries | place: New Zealand: Palmerston North
GTTATAATGATGCATAAAACGCTTCGTATCGACTTCTGTCAAATCATCAATGATCTGGTTTTCATTCAGTGCCCCTAATGTAGTTGTAGACAATACTTGTGTTTCGCCACGTGTAAACAATGCAGAACCGTGAACTCGTGGTAACAGATCCACCTGTGAATTCAAAGGACGGATCTCATCGATCTTACGTCCATCCGGACGCACCTTATCCTCGATGATCAGACGACGAACTTCATCCGCTTCAATAGAATGACAGATTTCACGCGTCTGTTTTTCCGCATTTGCTGCTTCTTTTTCTGTTTCATAAGGATTGGCAGCAATCAGTTCAACAGCCTGTTCTGTTAATTCATCAATCTTTCCGTATCGTTCCAGCTTTTCTTTGATAGAAACCGCATCACGGATCTTCTGCTCAAAATTACTACGAACCTGTTGATCTAACTGTGCATCCACTGTATATAACTGAATTTCACGTTTTTCTTTTCCACAAGCTTTAATGATCTCTTCCTGGAAAGCACACAGTTTTTTTACTTGTTCATGTCCGAACATCAAAGCCGCCAGCATATCTTCTTCACTGACTTCCTTGGCCCCAGCTTCTACCATATTCAAGGCCTGTGCTGTACCGGCTACTGTCAGATCGATGTCACTGACTTCCTGTTGTGCAACCGTCGGATTTGCAATCAACTGTCCATCGACACGTCCGACTTTTACACCAGCAATCGGTCCGTTAAACGGAATATCAGAGATACAGAGTGCCAGACTTGCTCCCAGCATTGCAGCCATTTCGGCAGGCGCATCCTGATCTGTACTCAATACCGTGTTAACAACCTGTACTTCATTACGGAATCCTTCCGCAAATAACGGACGAATTGGACGGTCAATCATACGTGCCGTCAGTGTGGCATGTTCGCTTGGACGACCTTCTCTTCGTAAAAAGCCTCCCGGAATTCGACCTACTGAATAAAGTTTTTCTTCAAAACTAACTGTTAACGGAAAGAAATCGATTCCTTCTTTTGCTTGATTGCTTGCGCAAGCTGTAGAAATCGTAACTGTATCTCCATAGCGTACGATAACCGCTCCATCAGCTTGTTTGGCAATTTCTCCCGTTTCCACTGTGATCCCCCGACCACAGAATTCTAATTGAAACTCTTGTTTCGCCATTTTTTCACCTCATTTTTAATCTCTAGAATCTTAACATACAAATAATAAAAAAGATAGAAAAAAAGTAATCTTTGATGATTACTTTCTTAATCCTAAACGTGCAATTAATGTTTTATAACGTTCCAAGTCGTTCTTCTTTAAATAAGCTAACATATTTTTACGACGCCCAACCATCTTCATTAATCCTCTTTGAGAATGATAGTCATGCTTATGTTCCTTGAAATGATCAGTCAGTCGGTTGATCTGAGCTGTCAATAAGGCAACTTGTACTTCCGGAGAACCTGTATCTCCTTCATGGATTGCATACTCTTTTACGATGGCATCTTTTTCTGCTTTTTTTAACATTGTATTTCCTCCTTTTTTTAAGTCCTTTTCTACCGGGCAAATGGTTGGAGTTTCCATAGGCTCAGTACAAAAGCTATTTTATTTTATCAGTCATCAGGTAAAAAATCAACCAGAATTGTATTCAATATTTCCAATCCTTTTTCAGTACAAATCAGATGATGATCCTTCCAGTACAAATATTCCGGAACATAGGTTTGTAACTGTTTATCATATACCTTTTTAAAGTCCTGGTGGTATTTTCTTTCCCATTTTTGGCAATCCAACCCAAAACATGTCCGTAAAGACATCATAATGGATTCAAAGGGTGCATCACAATCTTCAACATATACACGACGTTCATCCTGCAAATAGTTGGAAAGCGTATCTACATGATCATATCGGCGGCTTCCTTCTTTTCCACTGGCTCCCCATCCGATACCAATAAAATCACTGTCATCCCAATAACATCGATTGTGCCGAGAATACATCCCATCACGAGCGTAGCTGCTAATCTCGTAATGTTCATAACCATGTTCTGTCATCATTTGACGAATGCATTCATACATATTTGCATCTAAACCTTCCTCGCAAGGTTTCAAACCCTTTTTCCCGAAAATAGAACCTGGTTCGATCTGCAGCGCATATATGCTTAAATGCGGAACATTCAATGAAAGAAATGTACGGATCTCATTTTTGACATCCGCTAACGTCTGATTCGGTAAACCGTAAATGAGGTCCACAGACAGATTATTCAGTCCGGCTTCTCGAAACCGTTGAATACTATTAAATACATCTTGAGAACTGTGTTTTCGTCCAATAGCTTGAAGAAATGTGTCATCAAAGCTTTGAACCCCAAGACTGATACGATTCACGCCGGCCTGAAGATACGTATTGATCAAAGCTTCATTTATATTATTCGGGTTACATTCCACTGTCCATTCATAATCCTTACATAAATAAGGCGTAAATAACGAGGCCAGCTGGCTGAAGAGGTCCAACGGCAAACAACTAGGTGTCCCTCCACCGAAATATAAGGTCGATATAGAACGCAGATCCAATGCATTCACTTCTTTTTCGATTTGCTTAAGCCAAAGTTTTAATACGGCCTTCTCATAAAGCCGCCTTTTAAAATCACAGTAATAACAGATCGAGTCACAGAAAGGAATATGCACATAGATATGCATCATTCATCGTCCATAGAAAGAACGGCCATAAAGGCCTCCTGAGGAATTTCCACAGAACCGACCATTTTCATTCGTTTCTTTCCTTCCTTTTGTTTTTCCAATAGTTTCTTTTTACGGGAAATATCGCCACCATAACACTTAGCCAGAACATTCTTTCTCAAGGCCTTAATATTGGTGCGTGCAATGACTTTTCCACCAATAGCTGCCTGTACAGGAATTTCAAATTGCTGCTTCGGAATGATCTTCTTTAATTTGATTGTCATCGCATTGCCACGGTGGTACGCAAAATCTTTGTAAACGATGGTTGACAGCGCATCGATGACCTGACCGTTTAAAAGAATATCCATCTTCACCAAATTACTACGACGATATCCGCTTAATTCATAATCCAGGGAAGCATATCCCTTGGTACTGGATTTCATCTTGTCAAAGAAATCAAAGATGATTTCGCTTAAAGGTAGTTCATACGTAATCATCATACGAACATCATCCAATACCTGCATATCGACATATTCGCCTCGTTTTTTCTGACAAAGATCCATTATAGCTCCTACGTATTCCTTCGGAACCATGATTTCGGCTTTTACATAAGGCTCTTCAATATGATCGATATGATTGGCCGGTGGAATTGCAGAAGGATTATCGATTTTTTCCATCGTTCCATCCGTTTTAAAAATATGATAGATAACGCTCGGACTGGTAGCAATCAGATCCAGATTGTACTCCCTTTCTAGTCTTTCTTCGATGACGTCCATATGTAAAAGTCCTAGAAAACCACAACGGAAACCAAATCCAAGAGCTTGCGATGTCTCCGGTTCAAAATGCAAAGATGCATCGTTCAATTTCAATTTTTCCAAAGCTTCCTTCAGATCATCATATTTTGCATTATCTACCGGATATAATCCACAGTATACCATCGGCATCATTTCTCTGTATCCCACTAATGGGTTTTCTGCAGGCCGGTCCGCCAATGTAATTGTATCACCGACACGAACATCTTCTATATTTTTAATAGCTGCACTGATCCATCCGACTTCACCAGTCTGTAAATGATCTTTAACAACTTCCTTTGGTGTATGAACACCAACCTCGATTACTTCGTATTCAGCTCCGCTGGCCATAAAACGAATTTTATCTTTTGTATGGATGCTTCCTTCTTTTACACTGACAAAAGCAATCACCCCACGGTATGGGTCATATAAAGAGTCAAAGACCAATGCCTGCAGTTTGTTATTTTCATTACCGGAGGGAGCCGGTAATTTTTCAACAATAGCTTCCAGCACTTGATCCACATTCTTTCCGCTCTTGGCACTGATTTCCACTGCATCGCTGCAATCTAATCCGATGAGGTTTTCAATCTCTTCTTTGACCACATCCGGTTGCGCACTGGGTAAATCAATTTTATTGATGACTGGAAGAATCTCCAGATCATTATCCAAAGCCAAATAAACATTGGCCAATGTTTGTGCCTGTACACCTTGTGCAGCATCAACAACAAGAACAGCACCATCACAGGCTGCTAACGACCGCGATACCTCATAAGAGAAATCGACGTGACCGGGCGTATCGATCAGATGAAATAAATAGTCGTGCCCATCCTTGGCATGGTATTGTAGCTGCACGGCATTCAGCTTGATCGTAATACCTCGCTCTCTTTCCAGATCCATGGAATCCAGAATCTGCTCCTTCATTTCTCTTTTCTCCACCGTATCGGTCAATTCCAGGATGCGGTCAGCTAAAGTGGATTTACCATGATCGATATGCGCAATGATCGAAAAGTTTCTGATATATTTTTGATCCATATCTTTCCTCCTATTCCACCGTTCTGCCAACCAGATTCCGACCTTGTCCATTATAGAAATCTTTCGCCGACATGACCGGTTTTCCTTCCATCTGGCATGTGTGTATACAAAGCAGTCCCTGATGCAGACTGACTGTATAACTGTCATAATTCCAACCGGTTATGACTCCGCACGGTTGTGTTGTACCAGTCACATAATCCACATCGAAAACTTTCCATTTCTTATTGCCGACTTTAAAATATGCTCCCGGTGTCCGATCCAGAGCACGGATCTGACAAAGAATACGCTCGTCGCTCTGTTGAAGATCAATATGTTCTTCTTCCTTTTTTATAATAGGAGCAAATGTTACTTCCGACAAATCCTGTTCCACGTACTCCGCCTTGTCTGAACAAATTATTTCATAGTTTTTTAAAATCAGTTTCCCGGCTGCCTGTGCCATTCGTTCAAATAATGTCGTAGAGGTTTCCTTTTCATCCAGCAATATTTCTTCAGTATCCAGAACCGGCCCTGCGTCCATCTTCGTTGCCATTTTCATCAACGACATACCGCTAATTTTTTCTCCGTCCCAGATAGCTCTTTGGATCGGTGCACCACCACGATATTTCGGCAGCAGTGATCCATGTAAATTCACACACCCATATATTGGATAGTTTAATATTTCATCTGGAACAATCTGGCCATAGGCACATGTAACGATCAGTTTTGGCTTCTTATCTAGAATCGGCTGGAAATCCTCGCGGATACGGACCGGTTGAAATACATCGATTCCGTAATCCAAAGCTACTTGTTTTACCTGAGAAACCGTTATTTTTTGTTTACGCCCTACTCTTTTATCCGGTTGTGTTACAACCAGATCCACTTTGATTCCAGCATCCAGCATCGTTTTCAATACATCTGCCGCAATCTTTGGGGTTCCCATAAAAATACATGAAGTCTCAAACATAACGTCACCTCCAGCTTGAGTATTATACCTTATTTTTTAACTCTTGTGTTGCATTAAGTAAGGAATTTTGCTATAATCCATTTGCGATTTATGTCAGGAGGTGCAAGCCATGCCACAAATTCAATCACAGAAAAAACGTGTTAAGACTAACAACAAAGCACATAAGCTAGTCGTATCCAGAAAATCAGCATTGAAAACAAGTATTAAAAAAGTACAAGCTTGTATTGATGCTAAAGATAAAGAAGCGGCTATCGCAGCGTATGCAGAATGCAGTTCTAAATTAGATGCTGCTGTCGCAAAAGGCGTTCATCACAAAAACTACGCAAGCCGTCAGAAATCACGTTTAGCAAAAGCTATTAATCAGATATAAAAAAGTATGAGAAAATGTTCTCATACTTTTTTTATGCCAGCATTTTTAATATAAACTGTTCAAAGCCCTCATCTTTATCCACAAATCCTCGCTTCATGTCCCTGTCAAACCGAGCCAGTTCACTAAGCTGATCTAACAATTGCTGAGGTGTATAGTCTTGTGCTCTTTGCATATTGATCTGAACCCTGTATGGATGAGCATGCAATTCAGAAGCAATCTGATCTTTCCACATTCCTTGATCCATACATACCCGAACCTGGAATAAAAAGCGGATCTGTCCAGCCAATAATCCGACAATTGCGACCGGTTCCATATTTTGAGCCCGGAAATTTCGATAATATGACAATAGCAACAATCCATTTTTATTAAACAATGCATCTACCATTTTAAAAACATCGTCAGTGGGTTCCACACTGGTTAAAGCTTTTACATCCTGCAAATGAATATCTGAATTATATATACTTAATTTTTCAACCTCATTGCCGATCTTCAAAGAATCCATCCCTACATGACGAGAAAACCATGTAAATGCATCCCGATCCATTCGTACATGAGAAGCTTTTAAGAGCTCTTGTATATAGCCTGGCTGGCTTTTGTGATCCAAAGCCTTGCACGCATACACCGTTGAAGCTTTCTCAAACGCTTTTACTAGTTTCTTCCGCTTATCCAAATTATCGCTGGGGCAACAATAAACCATAATCAACCGTTGATCCGTATCTAATCTTTTCAACAGTTCATCTGTTGAATACTTGGTCGTATCTTTACCAGAAAGAAACGTGGCATTTTCCAATATGATCATCTTTTTTTCATCAAAAATGGAAAAGCTGTCCATTTCCATAAAGAAATGACTCTGTTCTGTATTTAAAGCATCCATCGTAATCGCTGCCTCAGACATTTTATGTTTTTTCTTGATTTGACTGATCTTCTGAGCAACGCGACTGGCATCACTGCCATATAAAACATAATTCATGATTCTATTATATCAACATTTCTTTAAATATGCTTATTTTTCAACAAGAGACATCAAACCGCTGGCTGTTTCCATCCACATAAAACCATGGAAAGTGCAAAGCCGGATCATACCTACTTCCTTTGTATCCAATGTATGGATCCCCAGACTGTGGCAACGACTGATAACCTGGCTGGAAGGATGCCCATATCGATTATGAAGTCCGGCGGAAACCAGACCGATTTTAGGACGGACTGTATCTAAAAAATCATAAGACGAGCTTGTTTTCGAACCGTGATGACCAAGCTTTAAAACATCAGCATTTAAATGGTATTTTTTCATAAGATCATATTCCACATCCACTCCTGCATCCCCCATCCATAAATAAACAAATCCATCATAGGAGAATAATGAAACGATGCTTTCGTCGTTTTCGTCTTTTGCCGTTCTTTGTGGCAATAATGAATGAAAAGGGTAGCCTACATCAGGGACCAGTTCTCTTTTGGTGATTACTTTTTTTACAGGGATCTTTCGTTGCAGCTGATCCTTTCCGCCACTGTGATCAAAGTCATCATGTGTTATGATCAACGCATCCAGTGAATGGATCTGCCATTGCTGCAAAACAGGTAAAATAATAGTTTCCACATTATCTCTGTACAGATTCTGTCCGCAGTCGATCATAACAGCAGATCGTTTAAACGGTTCTACGATCAATGTGCAGTCCCCCTGTCCTATATTGATCAGGATAACCTGAAAAAACGGATTTAATGATGTTTCAAAAAAAGGAAGACAGAAACATAACAGTAAAAACCGCTTTTTAAAACGAGTTAGGATCCATACTATCAATAAAGCAAAAAAGAAAAACGAAGGAAGATAGTAAAAAGTAAGATCCGGGCACTGATGCATCCATTGATTCCACGTTTCAAACAAGGTCCTCCCAGTTCCACTCAAAGATAATAAAAACATCATTCCCATAATCTTACGATTCAATCCAAAAGTAAGAAATGACAATATGTTCACTTTATGAAAGAAAACGAGTTGACAAAAAAACAAACTCACCTTCTCTAGGATCCATCGTTCCTTCAGATCATGACAGCTATACCGTAATAATTGCATGATCACTGGAAATACAAAGGTAAATTCACCAGCTCCGTATGGAACGATCCATAAAAAAAGGATTCCGGAAAAAGCCAAAGACGTTTCCCACTCCTTGAAGAAATATCTACCCGTTTGAAACAGAAAGTATCGGATCAACGTAGGTGTCATCACAAACAATTGACCATACAGTAAAATGGAAAACATCAGAATGCCCTGAGATACATTTCTTGTAAACCATCGCTGCAATATCCTCTTCCATAAGGAAAAGAAAGATAATATCGGCAAGCCCAGTTGGATCGTAATTTCCGACACTGTATCGTCATAGATTCCATAATAACAGGCAAGTGCCATAGGATCGGAGCGCAAACATCGGTATAAATAACTTTTTAATGAAGCGGATGGCTGAACACAAGCAGAAGATGATGATGAATAGCCAATTTTACGTTTTGCCATATGATCTGAAAACGAAAACAGACCAATATTCTTCAGGTCTTCTATTGGTTCAATATCCTTTACATCTACCTGATCATAAAAAGAAAGATCATCGCATTGGTACAAAACAACGGTTTCTTTTTTGTTCGTCGCAAGACAATAATTTTTATGGATCTCATAAACAACATAACGGCCTTGTTCCGGTTTATTCATAGACCCGGAAACCCTGATCAACGAAACAAGGATGATTCCGATACTAATCAGGATCCATGTACTTTTTTTATAACGTTGATATAAATACAACAACAGCAGTGCAGCTACAATGCAAGTGCCACTCTGATTTCCAATCAGCATGCAGATCCAAACACTAAAAAAAATCAACAAACAGTAAGTTTTCATAGGCAGATAAATTCCTGTAACCGTTCAAAGGTCTTATCCCCGATTCCCTTGACTTCCTTTAGCTGCTCTAAAGAGGAAAAGCTGGTTTGTGACCGGTATTCAATAATACGCTCAGCCATTTTGGGTCCGATTCCAGGTAAAGTCTGTAACTGTTCCAGACTGGCAGTATTAATAGATATCTTCTGTTCCTGCTCATCCTTCTTTATCGGAACTACGATTACTTCCCTGGGATCCACAACTCTGGCAAGGGATAATGATGAGGTATCTGCCGTTTCTTTCAATCCACCGGCATGATCAATGACATCTTGCATATTGGCATCCCATTTCACTTGATAAACGCCTGGTTTTTTAACTTCTCCTTTGATCTCCACTTCCTTGACGCTGGGTTGCACAAGATCAAGGCTCACTGGCTGTATTCTTCCAAAGCAGGTTAGGATAAAGGAAAAGATTACAATAAAAAAGAGAAGTGCTTTCTTCATTTAGATCACCCTTCTCTATTACGTTAAGATTATATTGTATGACTATTGAATATCGATAATTTCTACTTCGTATGGTTCATCTACACGATTTACCAAAACAGTATCCCCAACTTTTTTATCCATCATCGCTTCCGCCAATGGTGTATTGTTGGATAATTTTCCATTCAATGGATCGGCTTCAATAGAACCAACGATTGTAAAAGTTTTTTCTACATTTTCGGAAAGATCTTTTAAAGTTACTTTAGATCCCAACACGACAATCGCATTCTGATTCTGTCCACTATCTTTTTCCTCAATGATAACTGCATTTTTAATCAGTATCTCTAATTCACGAATTCGCGCTTCCACTTGTGCCTGATGCTCTCTGGCAGCATCGTAATCAGCGTTCTCGGACAAGTCCCCTTGTGCACGCGCTTCCTGTAATTCCACAATTACCTGTGCACGAACAGTATGTACTAAATGATCCTGTTCAGCAACCAGTGCATCATAACCGGCCTGGGTCACATAATTCTTATCGTTTGCCATTTTAACACCCCTTTTTTTCGCATTGTGATTATAACATAGAACAAAGATTAATCAAGGTACAAATTGTGCTGCTCCATGATTTCTTCGTGCTCTTCATATGTCTTGCTGTAATAGACTTTTCCTGTTTCCGGATCTGCTGCAAAGAACAAATATTCCGTATCCTGCGGATGTAGTACAGCATCAATGGCTTCCATACCCGGATTTAAGATCGGGCCGATTGGAAGTCCTTCCTCCAGATATGTATTATACGGAGACTCCATTTCCGTATTTACTTCACAATCCTGCGGATCCTCAAAGTCATCGTACAATGCATAACAAACCGTTACACTGGATTGCAGTTTCATATCCTGGTCTAACCGATTATAAAATACCCCTGCAATTGTTTTCATATCATCCACGCTGCCCGCTTCAAACTGAACAACACTGGCCAGGGAAACGATTTCATGAACCGTGTATCCACTTTTATCAATATCCTTCTTATACTTTTTATATACTTCATCAAATTTATTTAAAAAGGTTCGTGTGATCGTCTCTAATGAAGCATCTGTATCAAAAGAATATGTTTCCGGAAATAAATAACCCTCCAGTTTTACACGATAGTTCTTGTTATTTAATTCTTTTGGATTTAAGAATGCATAATCTTTCGCCAGCATTTCAATCGTCTTCTGATCATTCCAGTACGCAATGATTTCCTCAGTTTTGTACTGAGGATATTTCTCATGGATCATAGCAGCAATTTCTTTTGCCCATTTCCCTTCCGGAACGGTAATGGTCACTTGTTCAGATTGTGCATGATTTACATCTCCTAGATGCTCTAGGATCATCGGTGTATTCATTCCATCATTTAAAGTGAATTCCCCGGCATAGTATGTATCTTTATGTGTCAATTTAGCATACAGATAAGCCACCGTACGATTCCGGATCAGATGGTTATCCTCCAGGTCCTGCAAAACAGATGAATAAGATTGACCTTGTTCCACTTTAAATGAAACCTCTTTAGAGCCTTGGCCAACGGGTGAAAGACTGTACATGGAAAAACCGCCACATCCAATCAAGATCATCAGGATCAAAATAAGAATTGCTTTTAAAAACCCCTTCTTTTTTTTCTTAGGCATTGTCCTCATCCTCTACGAATGTATTGATGACCTCTTCTACCATATCCCATTCTTCTTCGGTTTCAATCGGAAGCAGATTGCCTTGTTCATCGTATTTTGATGCATACACATTCTCCTCTTCCAATTCCGGATCCTGAAATACAACATACTGGCTATGATAATCTTCACTGTCAAAAGTAAACAGGATGATCATCTTTTTTTCCTGTCCGTTTTCATCTTTTACATACAAACAATTTGAATCTAACATAAAAACTCCTTTCAAAAAAAGAATGGAGGTATCTACTAACCCCCATTTTTTTGTCGATCTAAATATCCCTGCAGGATTTCAACAGCCGCCATCTGATCGATGATCTTCTTACGCTTCTTTCTTGATACATCCCCTTGTAACAAAATACGTTCAGCGCTGACCGTAGTCAATCGTTCATCCCATAAATGGACTGTAATGCCTTCTTTTTTTAATTCTTCGGCAAAGTCCAATGATAATTGGCCACGAATACCAATATCCCCGTTCATATGTTTCGGCAGCCCTAATACTACTTCATGAATCTGTTCTTTGTCAAGCAGCTCTAGGATCCGGTCAAAACATGTATCGTAGTCATCACTCTCAAAACGAATGGTCGTCATAGCACGGGCAACCAGCTGTGATCTGTCACTGATGGAAACTCCACAGGTTTTACTTCCTAAATCAAGGCCTATGATCCGCGACATTATTTCTCCAGATATGCACGCACTAATTCTTCAATAATCTCATAACGTTCAATTCGCTGGATCAAATTACGCGCATTTTTATGAGAAGAAATATATGCCGGATCATTACTGATCAAGTATCCTGCAATCTGATTTACAGAACTATACCCACGTTCTTCCAATGCCTGACTGACTTCACGTAGAATAGCCTTAATATTCTCACGACGGATTTCCTCTGTAGTAAAGGTCATAGTTTCTGTAGCATCTCTCATTATAATCACGCTCCTTTAGTTATTACATTATACATGAAACGACATATCAATTGCAAGAATGCCGATTGTTTCTGATCTAGACTTCTTTGTAAAAAAAATCCCCTTTCAATCATAAAAAGGGATTTTAAAACCTTTATAGTTTTTCCAGCTCTTCTTTGACAAACTGTAGAGCCTGATCAATGTTGGAAGCATCTTTGCCGCCCGCTTGCGCCATATCCGGTTTTCCACCACCGTTTCCTGAACAAAGCTGTGCAGCTGCTTTGACTAGTTTGCCGCTGTGTATACCGGATTTAACAGCCTCTTTTCCAGCTCCTGCCACAAATACAACTTTTTCTCCGTTCTGGTTAGCAAAGAAACATACGACATTCGCATCTTTCGCTTTTATGTTGGACACGATATCCTTTAACGCATTGGCATCCATATCTTTGACCTTTTTGATCAGAGCATTCACCTTGCCTAGCTTTACAATGTCTTTTTCCCAGTCTTGTGATTTTAACGCAAAGATCTGATTTTTCAGGTTTGTGATCTCCTTCTGTTGCTCTTTCATCTGAACATAGCTGCCTGCGACCTTTTTATCTAAGTTCTTAATTCCTTTTTGTTTGGCGCTAGCCGCAATATTTTCAAGCATTTTCTGATTTGCCGCAAATTCCTGGTAAGCCGCGAACCCGGTCTTGGCTGTAATACGACGAACATCCGAACCGATGCTTTCTTCACTGATAATCTTGCATACACCTATCTGACTTGTGTTGTTCACATGACAGCCGGCACAAAATTCCTTAGAAACAGGTCCCATGGTGACAACGCGAACACGATCCCCGTATTTTTCATTGAACAGAGCCATGGCACCACTCTTCTTGGCATCTTCAATATCCATAATTTCTTTTGTAACCGGATAAGCAGCCGCAATATACTGGTTGACCAATTTCTCGATTTGGGCAAGCTGTTGTTCACTGATCTTTTCATAATGGTTAAAGTCAAAACGCAGATAATCCGGACCATTAAAACTACCTGCCTGGTGCGCATGCTCACCGATGACCTGGCGCAAAGCACTTTGCAGCAAATGCGTCGCTGAGTGATTGCATGTAGTAGCCATTCTTGCCTTCATATCTATATTCTGATGGATCTCCATTCCGTTTTCAAGAATTCCCTCCAGAATCTTAACTGTCACCAGATGCTGACCATTCTTTATTTTTTGTACGTCTAAAACCTCACATTTTGTTCCAGCAGCACTTAAAGTACCTTTATCAGCTATCTGACCACCACTTTCTGCATAGAAAACGGTCTGATCAAACACAACCTGCCCTTCATCCGTTAAGACATCCACCGTTTGTCCATCTTTAAACAGGCCGATGATCGTACTGTCACATTCGTATTGATCATAGCCAATAAACTGACTTTCCTTTGTGAAATTCATCAGATCTTCATGCTGTGTCGCAAAAGACTCTTTTACATTACGGGCTCCTCGAGCCATGTCTTTCTGCTTTTGCATCTCCACATCAAATTCCTCTTTCAGAACTTGCACATTGTTTTCCTCGGCTATCTCGCGAGTTAGTTCAAACGGGAATCCATAAGTATCATATAATTTAAATACAATTTCACCAGAAAGCTTGCCATCGCATTTGGCCAGCTCCTGATCTAACAGAGTTTGTCCTTTATTTAAAGTTCGACGGAAAGCCTCTTCCTCAATTTTGATCAGTTTCTGGTTAAAGACTACATGGTCCTGCAGATAAGGATAGAAATCCTGCATTGTATCGGCAACCACCGGTACCAGCTTGTACAGGAATGCTTGATCAAATCCAAGTTTCAGCCCATAACGTGCAGCTCGACGCAGCACACGACGCAATATATATCCACGTCCTGTATTGGAGAAACCGGCACCGTCACTCATTGCGAATGTAATGGTACGGATATGATCGGCAATGACGCGATAGGCCATTTTGTATTCACCTTCATATGGGTGTTTTGCCATTTTTTCGGTCTCATGAATAATTGGCAGGAATAAGTCAGTATCAAAGTTTGTCTCACCATCCTGGATCAGAGCCACTAATCGTTCCAGTCCCATACCGGTATCAATGTTCTTCTGTGGAAGTTCCTTGTATTCTTTACGATCGATTTCCGGATCACAGTCATATTGAGAGAATACGACATTCCATACTTCAATATAACGGTCATTTTCCATTTCTTCAAAGAATAGCCGTTCCCCTAAATGCTGTGGATCATACCTTTCACCACGATCAAAGAAGATTTCACTGTCCGGTCCACCCGGGCCTTTTCCGATTTCCCAGAAATTATCATATGTCTTTAGTATATGCGAAGGATCGACACCACATTTTTCCGTCCAGATCTTATAAGCCTGGTCATCATCCGTATATACCGAAACATATAGCTTTTCCTTGTCGATGCCCATCCAGTCTTCACTGGTTAAAAACTCCCAAGCAAACGGAATGGCTTCGTCCTTGAAATAATCTCCAATGGAGAAATTTCCCAACATTTCAAAGAAAGTATGGTGACGAGCTGTCTTTCCTACATTTTCTATATCATTGGTACGGATGCTTTTCTGGGCATTGGCAATCCGGTTAGAGCGTGGTTTTTCCGAACCATCAAAATACTTCTTTAAAGCAGCAACACCGGCATTGATCCATAATAAGGTCGGATCGTTGTTAGGAATCAGGCTGGCGCCCGGTTCGATCATATGGCCTTTGCTTGCAAAATAGTCCAAAAACATTTGTCGTACTTGATTACCCGTTAATTGTTTCATATTCATCCTCCATTAAAAAAACGCTCCTATCTCTAGGAACGTAAAAAGTTACGCGGTACCATCCTAGTTCGTTTTTTCAAACGCCCTCAGTTTTCGTTATCGCCGACTACGGTTTATGCTCCAAAATAGCTTCGATCCACAACTTTGTAAAGCTTTCACCTTCCGCTTTATCTCTAGGCATCCCATTGTAGATTTACTTGTTTTCTTCCTCGCTAAACTATCGCTATATTAGCATGATGTTTATTAAATTTCAATTCTTTTTTGCAGTCGCTCTTTGACCGACAATCTGTAAAATTTCCGGCATGACCTTGTTAATGTCCTGGATTCGCTGTCTACCCAGTTCGGGAGAAAACCGTGAATTTCCCCAATAAACAAAGAAGCCGACCATAGAATCCGCAACCATGTTTATCATAAAGTTTTCACTTTGCGGTTCCAATGTATTCATATCTTTATTTAAATTCAGATAATTGTGGATACCATCAATAAAAACATTCCGTATATATGCACATAATCGCTGTGTATTGATAGATTCAAAAATATGGTTCAATCCCTTTCGATATTTCATACATAATGCAAATATTTCTTCGAATATCTCTTCTCTGTTTTCATGATTCATTTCTGAGATCCGGGTATTATCCACTTCTCTTTGAAAGAGTTGTTCCAATAAATCATAGATATCATCAAAATGATAATAAAAGGTATTCCGATTAATACCGGTATTCTCAACAATATCTTTTACTGTTATTTTCACAAATGGTTTTTCTTCCAATAAAGTCTGTAAGGAATCCATAATCGCATTTTTGGTGATTACTGACATAAACATTCTCCTTTTATGAATGATTTTAACGAAACCAAAACTGTTTTTCAATAAAAAAGCACCGACAATTAAGTCAGTGCATTCTAAGAATTGTTTATCCTTCGTATTTTTCTACGATAGTGGCACAACCCATACCACCACCGATACATAATGTAGCTAAACCACGTTTTGCATCGGATTTTGCCATTTCATGAAGCAATGTTACAAGAATACGGCATCCACTGGCTCCAACCGGGTGACCTAAAGCAATGGCACCACCATTTGGGTTCAATTTATCCAGATCGAATCCTAAATCTTTTCCAACAGCTACTGACTGAGCAGCGAAAGCTTCGTTTGCTTCATATACATCAAAGTCATCAATGGTTAAACCAGTTCTTGCCAATACTTTTTTAGTAGCAGCAACCGGTCCAACACCCATGATTGATGGATCGACACCGCCTAAAGCGCCAGCAACCCATGTAGCCATCGGTTTAACCCCTAATTCTTTTGCCTTTTCTTCGCTCATAACTACTACAGCAGCGGCACCATCATTGATTCCGGATGCGTTTCCAGCAGTAGTTACACCGCCAGCGTTGATTGGACGTAAGCGAGCTAGACCTTCAACCGTTGTTCCTGGGCGAGGGCCTTCGTCTGTATCTACGACAGTAACAGCTCCTTTGCGGCCTTTTACTTCAACTGGAACAATTTCATCTTTAAATGCACCAGATTCCATAGCTGCAGAAGCTTTCTGCTGTGATTTAGCAGCAAACTCATCCAATTCTTCACGAGTCAATCCCCACTGAGCAGCTACATTATCCGCTGTCTGGATCATATGATAGTCATTAAAAGCATCCCATAATGCATCTTTGATCATTGTATCAACGAATACGCCATTGTTCATTCTGTATCCAAAACGAGCATTCATCGCTGCGAAAGGAGCTCTAGACATGCTTTCCATACCACCAGCTACCACGATATCAGCATTTCCAGCTAAAATCATATCAGCAGCCATATTTACACAGTTCAAACCAGATCCGCAAACAACGTTGATCGTAACTGCAGGAACTTCAACAGGAAGTCCAGCTTTGATAGAAGCCTGACGAGCTACGTTCTGACCTAAACCGGCCTGGATAACACAACCCATTAATACTTCATCAACCTTTTCTCCAGCTACACCGGCACGGTTCAATGCTTCTTTAATAACAATAGATCCAAGATCTACTGCCGGAATAGAACTTAAAGCACCGCCCATTTTACCGATTGCAGTACGACATGCACCAGCTAAAACAACTTTTTTTGTCATAATATCCTCCGTTTTGTTAAATTCTTCACAAATGTATTATTGCATAATTTCCCTTTGATTTCAATAAACACTTCATTATTTTCATCGAATAAAATGGGTCGCGGTAAATTCTTCTTTTTCCGGTAGTCCATATTGTTTCTTCCCATCATGGATGCATTTGATCAAAAAACTCATATTCCTTGCCAGTGTCCGCATGGTCTGTAATCCTTCTGCATCTTTTTTTGCTTCCCCCGGCATTCTTCCATGTACGCCATTCCAGTATTGACTGCTTGCTATTGGCATGCTGTTAATAGTAAAATACTTGTTCAATTCATCAAATGTAGCAGAGATTCCTCCCCTTCGAGCCACTGCAATACTGGCACCGACCTTCATTGTACAGTCAAAAGATCCGCTATAAAAAAGACGATCAAGAAAAGAAATCAATGTTCCATTCGCCGAAGCATAGTAGACTGGTGTAGCAATGATCATTCCATCGGCTTTTTCAAGTTTTTTCGCCGCTTCATTTACTATATCATCAAAGATGCAACGACCAAGCTCAGCACATCGATTACAGGCAATGCAGCCACGAACAGGTATGTTGCCTATCTGCATTACTTCTGTCTCTATTCCTTCTTTTTTAAAAATCGGCAGCATTTCCGCGATTGCGGTTGCCGTGTTTCCATTCGGTTTCGGACTGCCGTTAATGATTAAAATATTCATAAACATCACCTCTTTTTAAATTATAACATGAAAGGTATAATTAGAATTGAGGTGATATATATGCAATTTTATAATTCTACAAAAACATATATTGAAAAAGACTGTGTCCTCAACCATAAGGACGAGCTTAGACAATTTGGCTCTAGAGCTATGATCGTCACCGGTCATTCTTCGGCCAAAAACGGCGCGCTGGACGATGTAACAAACGCATTGGATGCCATTGGGATTCCCCATGTCATCTTTAATGATGTCGAAGAAAATCCTAGTGTGGAAACAGTTGAAAAAGCAGCGAGGATCGGCAAGCAGTTCCAAGCCGATTTCGTAATCGGGATCGGTGGTGGATCTCCGCTGGATGCTGCCAAATCCGTGTCTGTATTATTAGCCAATCCAGAACAGACAGGCCAATGTTTTTTACAAAAACAAGATCATATTTCTTTTTTACCGGTCGTTGAGGTTCCGACAACCTGCGGTACTGGATCGGAAGTTACGCCAAATGCTGTCTTGACATATCATCAGAAAAAGACGAAAGGAAGCATGCCTTACCGTGATTATCCAAAGATGGCATTGGTCGACGGAAAATATCTGTTAGGTGCTCCATATTCATTGATCATCAATACGTCGGTAGATGCACTAGCACATTGTGTCGAAAGCTTCCTACATACAAAGGCTAACACATTGACACGTATGTTTTCCGGTTATGGCTTGCAGCTTTGGGGTCATCTAAAACAGCCATTATTAGATAAACAGCCGCTTGATGAACAACTAGCTCAGGATCTGATGATGCAATCTACAGTTGCCGGTATGGCCATCAGTCAGGCCGGAACCAGCCTGCCTCACGTGATGAGCTACCAAATTACATATTTTAAAAACGTTCCTCACGGAAAAGCATGCGGCATTTATTTAGGAAGTTATGTTCGTCAGTATGAAAAGAATGACCCGGCAACAGTCAAAAAAATGCTGGATCTGTTAGGTTTTGAAAATGTGGATTCCTTCTGTCAATGTTTAAATGATTTGATCGGAACTATTACGTTAACTCAGGAAGAAGTGGATAACTTCTCCAAGGAGATCTTTGCTAATACCGGCAAACTAGCTACTTACCCATTTCCGATCACTAAGGAAGAAATCGACACTATTTTCCGTGAATCCCTGCATATAGAATAAAAAAAGGTCGTGTGACCTTTTTTTATTCTTTGATACGGAAAACATAGTTAACTTTGCATATAGCGCCATCCGGTGCACCGGCAAAGTTTTTATTCTGATTGCTCAAACTTTTAATTTCATTCATCGTGTCCGTCAGCGTTGATAGTTCTCCTTCGGCAAGATCTGCCATTTCCTGCAAAGGCTTCATCGCTTGTTCACTAAACTGCTGTTGTCCGGTGTACAGCTGTAAAGCCCCATTATTCAACTGTGTGAACGCATCGCCCAACTGCTGCAGGCCCTGGCTCATGGAATGCAATGTATTCTGCTGAGCGGCTAGTAAATCTGTCCCTTCTTTTAACTGCTGTGATCCGCTTTGCAGACCCTCGTTATTGGAAACCAGTTGCTGGCTTGCCGCATTTACCGTATCGATGCCGTTCAACGATTGTTCATCCAGCTGCTGCAGACCTTGGCTCAAAGTATCGACTCCATCAACCAGTTGGTCGGATCCGCTGCTTAACTGGTTTGCAGCTGTTTGAAGCTGTGTGATCATCGTCTTGTAATCCACATCTCCGATCTTGACATCCTGGATCAATGTCGACATTTGATCCAATGTATCCATGGCCGTTGTAATATCTTGATCAAGATCATTCAATGATCCGCTGGCTTTGGATAAAGAAGTCTGCATGGAATACAACTGCTTGGATAGTCCCTGAACTGTTTCCTGCAGAGATTCTGCCGATTTATCCAGACCGGACGGATCCAGTGATTTTAAACTTTCCAGTCCTTCCACTCTGATAGGATCGATGACCTGTAGCGGTTCTTGACCTAATTGCTGTTTTGCGGCTTTGATGGCTTCTTGCGCCTGTTCATTATCGCCGACAGCCGTTAAAGCAACATCTAACTGGCTGTTGGCTATCGCATACGCATTTTCAATATTGCTCTGTGCCGTTGCAATCTGTCCATTGATCGCAGCGATCTTATTATTGATTTCATCCACCTTAGACTGGATCGTCTGATTATCATTTTTGACAATTTCATTATCCGAATCGACTGTTGTTTGTAAGGCTGTGACATCCGTAACGATAGCAGTGATCTGATTAGATAAAGTGGTATCTTTTGCTAATGCATTCACCTGGTCCTTTGCAGTCTGTAAAGACGTGTTTAATCCTTCCAATGTCTGTCCATCTGCTTTCAACATCGACTGTAAAGTGGTCAATGTCTGTTTTGACTGATTGATCTGGTCGCTCAGTGTATCCAAAGACGCGGGATCGATCTGGTCGGTTGCTTGTTTTAGGCCATGCAGTCCTTGCTGCAGCTGTTTAGCCCCTTGTTCTAGGCTCTGCGGAGAACTAGATACCGCATAGGAAACCTGCGCAACCCCATCATGGATCTTATAAAGTTGTTTATTTCCTTGATCGAGCAAAGAAACACCATTCGTGTATTTCTGTACACCATCGTTTAGATTTGTTGCCCCTTGGTTCAGCTTGACCAATGAATCCGATAAAACGTTCACTTGTCCGCTGGCATTTGTTAAAGGTGCAGCCTTCTGTTTTAACTGACTGGTTCCATCGTATAACTGCCTGGAACCATCCTCCAATAAATCCGCCGCATTGACAATCTGTGAGACGCTTCCGCTTAAGTCTCCCATCGACTGGATCTGCGTCAGTTCACTTAAATCAAAATCCGAGCTCAGACCGATCATCAGATTATCTACATCAAAATGATCAACATCTGCTTCGATCGTACAAGTATCACTGATTCC
>AUXO014856734.1_pt1 | contig 20187 bp, 40 predicted proteins | sample 768731 | NCBI WGS metagenome assembly AUXO01 (sample SAMN02715735, study PRJNA202380) | gut metagenome | biome: sheep rumen | host: Ovis aries | place: New Zealand: Palmerston North
TTTCTAATAGCTTCAGCGTAACTCATTCTCAACCCCCCCTTATAAGTGAGTTAAAGCCTAGTAAAGGAATCGGACCTTTCATACTACGAAAGCCGGTGTAGCAAGCCACTCTAGGCTCTCCGCTGCTATTCCAGAGTGTCACACGGTTTTTGGATATCACTACAACCGAGAAGCAGGCTTCGCCATATAACATCTGAAGTTCACGCCTTGTGATTGGAACTTCAGTTGCTACCTACACACCAGTGGAACCAAATCCACCAGAACCACGCTCTGTTTCATTGAGCGTTGAAGTTTTAACAAACTTGAACTTAACAACAGGAGATACAATCAACTGAGCAATTCTGTCTCCGTTATGTACAGTGAAATCTTCACCGCCGAGGTTTACAAGAATTACTCCGATTTCACCACGGTAATCACTGTCGATAGTTCCCGGAGTGTTAAGAACTGTAACTCCGTTCTTGTATGCAAGACCCGAACGAGGTCGAACCTGCATTTCATATCCTTCAGGAAGTTCAACAAACAGTCCTGTCGGGATAAGCACCCTGTTTCCTGCTGGAATTACTACATCTCCTTTCAGGTAAGCACACACATCAGCACCAGCACTTCCCGCTGTCTTAAACACAGGAATGTTTACATCATCTTTAGCAGTAAGTTTTACTCCTAACATTCAAATCTCCTTAAGCAATTTTTTTAGATTTGAAGAGATACACGACTCTTTCATAAACAGACAGGACACGAGCGCCTTCGTAAACTGGCACACCTTTATTCGTTAAGAAGTTATTTATCTGTGCCATCTGTGACTTAAGGTTTTTATAATCGTCTTCCTTCTCTTTATCTTCCTTGTCGAGTGCTGCGAACAGTTCACCAAGACAAGCGTCTGTATCTTCTTCAATTTCTGTTTTCATGTAGATTGATTTCTGACGGTCGATACAAGTAATGCCGCCACGACCACGAGAGCGGTAATATCTCATATACCGTCTCAGTGTTTCGCCTTCAGTTTTGGCACATATCGGCTCAATCTTTGCACAAAGCTGAGGCAACTCAGAACCTGAGAACTTGGTTCCTACTTCCATTGAGTCAAGAACCTTATCTACAGCACGGCGAATTGCTTTGTGATTAATCTTCTGCGGAAGTTCCTTGCAGAAAGGTGATAATTTAGTCTCAGTCATTTGTTTCCTCCTAGTTATCTTTGTGTTCTTTGCACCATTTGATTACATTACGGATGCCTTCAACATCATCGTTTGCAAGGTAGTAATCAACCTTACTCTGCCAAGACTCTGGAATAGCACCAGAAGCAACCCAATCCTGCAGACAGATTTTCAGTTTCTTAAGTTCTTCTGGGTCTGTCTTAACAGGTTCAGTCTTTGGCTGTTTAGGTTCTTCTTTAGTTCCTTCCGGCAAAGCCCAGGCTGGCAAAGCAGGCGGGTTCCATTTGAAGAACTTGCTATCCTTTGTTTTACCTGTGAACTTACCGTCTTCTCTGATATCAGCCCAGCCTTCATCGAGGTTGTACAAATAACGACCAATGCCCCACTGAACAGCAGCTCTTTTCATTGAGCCTGACAGACCGCCTTTAACACCTTCGATGTCTGTGTTTTCGGCTCCGTCATACTTCGTAACCCAAGCATCACCAATCTTGATTGAGATGCCACAAAGAACACCGCCGTCAGGAGCAGTAGTGAATTCGTTCTTCCAGTTCTCTGGACCGCATACTTCATCAAGACGGTTCATAATGGCTCTATTGGTTACATAAGCGAGGCATTTACCCCAGAACTTGCCATTCTTTTCTCCAGCAGATTGCAATCTCCACTCAATGTCAGTTGCCGGGAAAGGGTCTTTTAATTTACTTAACTCCATTTTCTTTCTCCTTAATTAATTTCTTAAAGAATTCACTTCCAATCTTTTTGAACTTCTCCAGAAAAGGAAGTGAAAGCCAGGTTTCTTTTATTCGCTCTATTTCCTTTTCTTCCTGTTCTGTCATGCAACTGCTCCTGCTTCCGGGATTCCTTTTGCATTAAGCAAAGCACGAACCTTATCAATGGTCTTACCGAGTTCTTCAATGCTCTTGTCTCCATCATCGAACTCGGCTGTGATATCCCACTGCGCTACTCCTTTAGCAGAGAGAGATACATTTACTCTTACTCTTTTGTTTGTTTCATTTACTGTTGTTTCTGGCATTTAATCCTCCTTTACCATACTTAACAAATAATCTTGCAGACTCTTCGCTTATCTGCGTTCCAACTATTCTCTTAAGCCATCCATTCTTTGGTGGATACCTTAAACCTAGTAGTCTTAACTGTTTAGCAGTTATTCCTACTCCTTTAGTCATATGTTCTCTTAACCATTCTTCTGTTATCTTCATACTCTCCTTATCCTGTAGGTTATATTCACTGTTTAGCAGAGGTTTCTCATGCATAGGTAGCCCATGCCACAAGACAGTTAAGCCTTGCAGTATTGGCATACCTCAGATGTGTAAGACAGAGTTCGCTATTCACCGTTCCCTTCGGCTCCCACACATAGATTCAAGATGTAAGTAACACACTTGAACTCGTTGACTTTCTCGCTGGTTACTCAGTGCTTATCACGCCTCAACTCTAGCCCGCAGCGTCCGTCCTTTGATAAGTTCCCATGAGACGGTTTATTAATGGCAACTATGGTGGGCTTGTATTGCTCGTGCTCATTGCCATCCAACTCTTATTTGTTTTCTAAGTTGACTAGAAAAAGAGAACCCCCACCTACTGCCTAGTTGTAAGTGGGGGTTCAGGGTATTCCCTTTAAGGAGAAAGCCCAATGCAAAAGCACTGGTAGAACTAGGCTAACTATCAATGCTCTTTCGGTTATCTTTTAATAACCTCGTATTTAATAATAATTACCTTTTGATAACTTTGTCAAGTAAAAAAGTTATTAAAGTTTTACTTTTTTTTGACGATAATAAAGTTATGAAAAGTGAAGATAAACTTAAGGATAATGACCGCTTCTGGGAAAGAGTAAAAACTCTAATTAAGGAGCGTCACATCACTCAAGAAGCTCTTGCTAAAGAAATAGGCACCGATTATGGCAGTTTGAAGCAGCAGATATTCCACTCAAGAATGCCATACGCAGATGTTGCCACTAAAATAGCAAAAGCTCTTAACACTTCTGTTGAATATCTCGTTACAGGAATTGAACCTTCTAATGACAATTCAGAAACAATAGAATTGATTAAGAAGGCTCTTTTAATTCTTGAGAGATAAAAAAAAGCAGGTTTAATTTTCGTTAAACCTGCTTTTAGTGTAAGATAGTTTTGTTAAAGTGTAAAGAGCTTTATTTAATTTTTGTTAAATATCCGGCTTTTTACTGGACATATGCTTGTTTATAGCCTTACCAGCCGCCGCAGTGCCAATACCGACCGCTGCGGCAAGACACGCTTCGATAATAACCTCGTCGTTAGAAACATAGAAGTTCGCATTATGGTTGGAGACATATATAAAAACAAACAAGATAGCCCCTGCCCATACCGGGATATACAGGAAAAATGAAAGATCAATATATAATCTAATTACGTTTCCCATTATAATAAATCCGTCTATTCCCTCAGGAGTCACGGCATTAAGATATCCGTTACTGCTTGCACCGAAAGATATCAGAATGCCAAATATGGCTGGAGAAAACAGCAGAATAAATGCAAACCAACCAAATGGATGGTAGCCCTTATTATATTCTTCTGAACCGATTACATCGCTTTTATATTCACTAAAAGCTTTGTCTTTTAACTCTTTTTTCCTGTCAGTAACTTCATATTCTCTTCTTAACTTTCCTCCGTTATAGAGCCAAATTGCATATTCCAGGTCTTTGTAATTATTTATTTTCATACTACAAATCTCCTGAAGTTTTGCGATTTTTATTTCAAGAGAATTAATCAAGGACTCGTCAGAGTGTTTCTTTGTTTTGAGTTTATAAACATCGGCTTTATAAAATGCAATCTCATTATTGACATCTTTCATGAACGATTGATAATTACGCATAAAATCACTGTCCTTATCGGTGATATGTTTTGCAAGATTACCACCAGTGGCTTCGTTCTTATCGTAGCTAATCTTTTCAGGAATGAGACTGAAGATTTTGAATTTTAAGTCTTCAATTTCCTCCAGAAGATTAAAGTATCTGGCAAACACCTCTTCGTTAGATAGTGGCTCGCCGTTTTCAATTCTTGGTTTCTGATATATAAGAATACCAGCTTTCTCATTCAGTTCGTTCCTTAACTGAATTAATTCGTCCAGGGTCTTCTGGCTAAGTAATTCTTTTTTTATAGCGATTTCCCTGTCCAGTTCTTCAAGAAAAGCTCTATCTTTATATCGCATTAACGCCCCCTTATAACTTAGTTTTTGTCTTAAGTTGTATTCTTTTGTATACACTTACGGATTAAATCTTCCACAGGCACAATCAAATCCTGAGACATTCAGGACGATGTAGTCTATTTCACAACCTTGTTTAACAAGATAATCAAGCATACATGAAAGTGAATAAGTTGGTTTCCCGGCCTCATCAAGTTCCACATATGCTTCCCTTATCTTAGCCCTTATGTTCATGTTCATCGGGTAGTTTATAGAGTAAATACCGTCATCAGCATAATCGTCTTCGCTGTAAAAACTGTTAATGAATATATGCTGCAATTCCATAAGTTACCTCGATTGTACTTCAAGCAGAGTGTCATATAATGTCTCACCTGCCAGAATATAGTTAATTTTATATTTGAGTGAATTCATTAAATCAATGAAGTTCCCTACAAATAAACCTGAGAAAGAAAAGTCATCACTGGAATAATACCAGCGGTCATTATATCTGTCATACTCCACCCTTAACTGGATGTTCTTGTAGACATAATAATTGACTGGCTTGAACTTTGAGAAATCGCATTTCTTCGCACGGTTCAGATATTTCGCTGAACCATACTTTTCATAGGCCTCTTTAATTGTCATACACTATCCCTCAATTTTCAAGTATTTCGTGCTCATCTTTCAGATAATCCTGGACAATCCAACGAAGGATTTGCATATTCGGAAACTCTTCAAGATGCTCACACGCCCGTTTTACATAATCAAACATTTTGGGAGAACTCTTAACACCAAGTTCTTCACAAACTTCTTCGACATCAGACTTGCAAATACAGTTGTAAGCAAGTACGCTTGGAATAATTCTGACATAACCGTCATCTTCTGTAATCTGTATAACCATTTAAGTCTCCTTGAATATAATCTTCTACTTTTGCCTCTGAGAAATCAGAGGCTTTTTTATACCACGCACTTCTTAAAAACTGTATTCACGACATCGTAGATTGTTGCCGGAATTGAGTTCATTGCTACATTTACTTCACAGAAGTCTTCATCAATGAACTCGTCTGGTGTTCCACGATTACGCAGATAGTTAAGATGCACCGACTCTCTTTCGTAGTCAATCTTCCCGATGCTGACATTCCTATCCATTTTCTTGAGTAAAGTATCAAGAGCAGTGATGTCGTCCTTTTCTAACTTTTCCATTGTTTCTCCTTGCAATTACTCATTGCGATTAAGCTGTAAGACTGATGTCTTTGATATACACATTTACAGATTTCCTTTCTCTTCCTGTGTTAGAAAGCCTGCGGTCTTGCCGTAAATAGCCTTTGATAATTACCCTGTCTCCATATTTAATGTTGATATGTTTTGATTTTTCCTTATCAGCCAGGAAACAGCGTATAGCCGACTCAGAACGGTCGTTATAACCGTTCACTATATGATTGTGGTTAACCAATATCGTACATACGAAATGTTCGCTCTCGTTACGATATGCACTTACCACTTTTCCAGACAAAATTAATTTATTCATGACTACTCCTTCTGTCAGCATCACTTCCCCCTTATTCCTTTACCTCTTGCTTTTCCTGTAGTCTCTGCGATGATGTATAAAACAGAGTTCTTTTGCACCTATGTGGCAGTTTGTTCTTCAACGCACTAGGAACACAGTACGAGTTTTTTAGCTTACGCTTCTTTTTTTCACTTGCCATTTACTTCCTCCTTGCTACTTACGCAGCTTTTCCCATTCTTTAGTGCTATCAACGGAAACAATATCTTTAAGCCGTCTTTCGATATAACGAAGGTTCTCTTTGAAGTCGGTGATACTGACATCATCATAACTACAAAACTGAAGATTTCCCTTTTCATTTTGAAAGTAACCGACTGAATAGATTGATGAGTCTTTTGTATTAGGGTCCAAATCTTCTTCAGGGTCACTCACAATCTCAATAATGTTGTTTACAAAACCGACTAAATATTCAAGTTTTGTAAACTCCTTTTTACTTATAATCATACTTAACTCCTTGCATATTTAATATGCGATTAAACGCTCACACTGAATGGCAGTATCTTTAATGGTTTGATAATGAAGCAGCTATTATGCCGTCGGAATTTAGTTCTTTATAAATTCCGACGCGCATATGAGCTGCATTGATCTAAAATGCTCAGTTCTTGCGTTTATTCTCCTGCTACACAGATACTCATAACTTATGTCAGTGGCTTTATAGATTTGATAGTATACAGCTGGTAAACAGGAATATTTCCTGTACACCAGCTGTACCGTTGAATAAAAGTTCCTTGTATCTGTAAATCTGATTAAGGACACATATAACAAGCGGCAGTTACTTTAGAGGTTTGATATAAGATTCAGGTGGGCTCTGATGATAATTTCCAGAGCCCACCTGAATCCTGTTAAATGAATGTTCCTAGTATCCTTGTTTCTGCTAACATACTCAAACCTGTTGGTCATCACTTTATAGATTTGATTAGAGAAGGGAGGAAGATGACTGCAAATTGAGTCATCTTCCTCCTTACCTTATGAATAGAGGTTTCTTGTATGTTTGATTTGACTTATGCACTTAGTATATACGGTCTTTCTCTAACAGCTTGATATTAGAAGCAGGATTAGCCAGGTTATAACTGGATCATCCTGCTCTACTAATTAAAGTAATATACCTAGTACATATACTCGACTTGCACACTCAATATTTCTGGTCAATTACTTTATTGCTGTGATTAACTAATCCCGGATACCGCGTAGTATTTGCGCGGCGGCCCGGATGAGATATGAATGAAATATCTTGTGTGTATATCTTTGACTAGATGCTTTCAGTTAATACTGAAGTTCAAAGTTCTTCTGCTTAATCGCGTTTGTCAGAATTGAGAGCATAATGTCCCAGCGTCTCTGACAAGGTTCATAATCAGTGATTGCTTTGAACCACTTTTCAACCAATTTCAAAGACTCATCCATATCGCTGCAATCCGGCAGAATAAGACCGTGAGTACGAATGATATTCTGAAGAGTGTAATAAGCACCTGCTCCTTTGAAACAGTTGAGCCATTCACGAGGAAGATGATTGGTTGTTTTGTTGGTAAACTTAAATCTGTATGAGCGGATTACATCCAGCAGGTTTGCGAAAGAAGATGTTCTCATAATCTTGTCTTTGAGTTCTTCTTTAGTTGTACTACGGAAATACCCAGCATTTGCATAATCTACAAGGTCTGAGAAAATCCTTTTAAGGTCATACAGAGTGAAGAAGTTGAAACGAAGGTCGTTTGGACTTTTTGTTGCCAACTTAGTAAGCAGTACAAGTTCACGCACACACTGTTTGAATACATACTTTGTGTTGTAATGTTTACGAACAGCAGCTGTCCAACCAGCAGGGTCTTTAAGAAGTCTGAACGTTTGGGCGCAGATCCACCTGCGGAAAAGTTCCGGGTTGTGAATAAATCCGCCTTTTGACAGTTCGGCTATAATCGGGTCATCTTCTTTGAACAGGTTTACAATAATGCTATTATTTGCCTGCATAAGCCCCTGAAGAGCATCTATATTCACACCTACACTTTTAAGTGTTTCAAGACGTGATGTAACGCAATGTGACGAACCATGATTTTCATTACGAATTGTTTCTGGAATAAGGTAATGAATACCTTCCCTTAACTGAGTTGTGATACCTGTTCCATCACTGAATGAAAATGATGTTTGGCAAACTGGACATCTGATTTCTGACATATAATTACTCCTTGCAAGTAAACCACTTGCTAAATAAAACTAATTTTGGTTCGGCAACACTCTGCCAATACCATTTATCTCCAAAATCCCACTTCTGATTGATAATCAAACCGAGTACGAATAATTCTAACTTGGCTCTTGCGATGTAACGACTTTCGTTTTCAGCGAGCTGTTTGGTACTCAACTTTGACTCATCAAATGCGAAGAAGTATTTTGAGTCTGCTTTTGCACTTGGCACTGAATACTTATAGTTTCTGAATAACTCCAACAACCTTTCTTCAATGTTGTCTGGTAATTCAAACTCTATATCCGACATTAAAAAACCGTTCAGTCTAACTTCTCTTTTCTCAAAGTTAATTCTGAACGGTTCACCGTCTTCGACTTTCTTAATGAACTCTGAAACTGTCATAAGAACTCCTAATCTGGATAATAGTCACAAATCCAAACTCGTAGAGTACATTTATTTTTACCTTTAATAAGTATTGAACGAATGTATTTACAGTCTGGATTTTCTTTTTGCATTTCCGCAACTTTTTCCTTATCTTTTTTTTCAGCACAATCATTCTCTGTAAAATCGCCTACATAAACATCTTTCATAAAGACCTCACCAAGTTATCGAACATATCTCTGTTACCTAATGCTTTCTTTGCAGCATATAGTGAGAGATATCCGTCAAGTTCCTTTGGAGTTCTCTGACGGTTTGTAGTTACATTGCTACCCGTACCACGAGTAACAACACCATCTTTCTTACTTAACTCAACGCCAAGTCCACCTAACTTAAAGCGTTTGGTTTGAGTTGCCCTTAAGCAATCCATTACATAAGCGTTAAGCGTATGAATGTCTGTTACATTATTTATAAAAGCCAGTACGCCTTTAGCCCAGCAATACTGACCGTTGTAAAGATAACGATTGACTGAATGCAACGCCCCCTTATAAGAGTTCGCTTTCTTACAACGGCTGAAGATTTCTTTTTGGAAGTTCTTTAAGCGTTTCTTTGAAAGAGAAATTTCAGTTCCCCTAATCATAAATCCCAAGAACTTAAAGAACCTGTCCTTATCAAGAACTTCAACCTTTTTAGGATTTAAGATTAACTCTTTTTCATTTAATCTCTTTTCGAGAATGTCTCTACCCTTTTCCCATTCGTTGCCGATTATGAGAATGTCGTCAGAGTATCGGACATAATAAACATCAAGAGTTTTAATCTCTTCGTCCATATCAAAAAGAATTGCATTTGCAAGGAAAGAAGCTACAGCACATCCCTGTTTCAAAGACTGGTACTGATTTATAACTTCTCCCTTTTCGTTAAGACATAAATCACATTCGTAGTACCGTCTTAACAAACTGATAACCGCTGACTTACCTGTAATTTCTTCAACCTTATCGAACACTTCTTCAATGAACCTTAACGGAACGCTGTCAAAGTATTTTGAAAGGTCTGCTTTAATTCCGATAGTCTGCAGTTTACAGTCAGCAATCCTACTAACAACTTCCTTTACGACCTTGCCGCAGGATAAATTGGTCTGGTAGGCCTTCGACCGTTCTGAAACCAATTTACCGCAGAACTCGAAAAGCATATCGTTAATGATAGAAAGTAAGATGCGGTCTAAGTTTTCGTTAATGTACACAATTCGTGTGCCGCCGTCATCTTTAGGGATACTCTGCTGATGGGGTGGAATGATTGAATACTCGTTATCCCGGATAAGAGCATAAAGTTTAATAAGTGTATTCGGATTGCAGTAATGTTCAAGTTCGTCATAGGGCATATTCTTGTCTACTGCAGTCTGAATTGCCTTTTCCCACCGTTCACGCTTGAACATTTCTTCCAAGAGTTTGTCCATATAACGTCTCCTTGCAAAATGCAACTAGCCTGCTATGAGTGGGCAGGCTTACCACATATTTTCTGAAGATATTGCGGTAGCAGGATGCAGTTCAATAGCAGCCTTGATGTAGGTTTCTGAGAGTTTGTCTACGCTATCTTTTTCCATATCCGCAATAGTTCTTGCAACTTTAAGAATATTGGTTACAGTGCGTGGGCTGTAACTATTTCTTTCAGTTTCTCCGTCGAGATAAGCTTTCGCTCCGTCTGTCAAAGTGATAAGGTTATCAACTTCTGCCGGGTTTAAGTCCTGATTGAGTTTCCCCTGTCTTGAATACTGTCTGAGCCAAGCCCGTTCAATGAGCTGACGGCAATACTGTAAAGTCATAGTCGGACAGTGGGTAATGGGATTACTGCAGTTGTAACGGATTGCAACTCTGTCGAGAAGTGGACCGGAGAACTTTCTCCAATACTGTTCGATTGCGTTAGCACTGCAAAGACATACTCTGTCAGGCACTCCATAATTACCACACGGGCACGGATTTGAGGCCATAGCCAACTGAAACCTAGCAGGATAAACTGTTGTTCTTCCCGCTCTTGAAAGCGTAATTGCATTACTTTCAAGTGGCACTCTTAACATCTGTAGAACAGAACTTCTGAACTCTGCCGCTTCGTCAAGGAAGAGAACTCCGTTATGAGCAAGCGAGATTTCGCCTGGTCTACAATTCGGACCGCCACCGCAGATACCCTCGATGCTCGCTGTTTGATGTGGCATACGGAACGGTCTTATATTCTTGAAAGACTCGTCAGCACGCATAAGTCCAGCAAGAGAATGAATACGAGTTACACTCTGTGCTTCGTCCGCAGACAAATTAGGCATTAACTGTGGCAACTTTGAAAGTATCAGAGATTTACCACAACCAGGACTTCCCCATACCAAGATATTATGACGACCTGCGATAGCAACTGTTGCAGCATATTTAAGACCGTCCAAGTCTTTTATATCGTCAATGCTTTCTTCTTCACTGACTGGCTCAAATGTAACCTGTTTTTCAAGATTTATCTTGATACTGGTTTCTGAATAGAGTTCGTTAGAACCAAGCAGAGTGAGAGCCTGGTATGCTTCACCAAGACTTGCAACCCTTACAACCTTAATCCCCAAAGGCATTGCTTTTTCAGAGTCCTTTGGAATAATTGCATATTTAATGCCAGCACCTACAGCGGTTGAAAGAGCCGGATAAACACCTGAGCAAGACCTTACCATTCCACTTAAATCAAGTTCGCCCATAACAAGTACATTGTCTGGCTCAAGACCTTTTGCTTTTGCAAGAACACCGAGAGCAATAGGCAAGTCAAAACTTGTACCTGACTTTCTAAGGTCAGCCGGGCTCAATGATATAAGTATACGACTGGCAGGGAATTCAAATCCTTGATTGACAATCGCAGATCTAACACGGTCTCTTGTAGACCTTACGCAATCGTCGCTAATACCTACGATATCCATAACAGGGATGCCGTTACGGATATCTACTTCAGTAGTGGCAAGCGAACCTTCATAACCGAATGAACAGAATGTGTAAATCATATAAACTCCTATGCCATTTTTAAGACTGGCTCGTCTGTAATAAGTCCCGACTCTTTGAATGATGTATAACCATTCCTTGTAATAATTACATGGTCGAGAAAATGAATACCAACATACTCACAGCCGTTTCTGATGCGTTTTGTTGTAGTGATATCTTCTTCACTTGGATTTGCGTTTCCTCCCGGATGATTATGAAATACAATCAGAGCGACGCAATCCCTTTTAAGACAGTAAGTAAGAACTTCACGGAGCCCTACAAGAGATTTTGAGCAAGTGCCAATGAACATAACTTTTTTGCAAATTACATTACGGCCACTGTCCAAACAGATAACACCGAAGTGTTCCTGTTTCTTGTGAGCATAAACCTTGATTAAATCAAGAATGTCCTGTGGATTGCTGATACACATAAACACCCCCTTATACAGCGGTTTTTGCCATTGGTTTGAATTCGATATGTTCTGCGACAACAACAACCTTTGACAAATGCTTTCCGTCTGAGCCAGTCTCCACTGTCTGTTTTAACCTTCCGACAATCCTGACTCCACGACCAACCTGGCATTCCTTATTGGCGATTTCAGCCATAGCACCATAGGTAACTACATCGAAACATGAAGTCTCTTTTTGGTTTTCGCCATTTGCATTTTTGTAATACCGGTCGCAGGCTATTCCAAAAGCGTAAACATCTTTTGTTGGTTCAGGCTTTGTTGATACTGTACCTTCGATAATAATCGAGTTGAGCATATTCATTGTTTTCTCCTTGCAATATATAATTGCGATTAAAAAAGGACCGCTTAAGCGGCCTTTGATTTATTTAGTTTCTTTCAACACCTTAAGGCAGAGCCACCTTGCAGTAGTTGCAGAACAACCTAAGCGAGACGAAACATATCTCACGACATCATTCAACTTCCCGTGCTTAAGTGAGAATGAAAGATTTTCGTAATCTTTCTTTGTGAGTTTTTGTAACAGATAGGCTTTACTTTTCCCTTTCATGCTTCACTCCTGCTTAAGAGTTTAATGTCAGTTAAATACAGATTTAACCGTTTCTTTTCATTACCGCTTTTTGTAAGCGTAATGTCCTGCTTGAAATATCCGGTAAGCATAACCCTGTCACCTTTTGTAACATTGGTTCTGCTAGACTTTTCTTTGTCAGTCATAAAACCCCGGATAAATGTTTCTGACGGAATGTTAAAGCCGTCAATCCAATGGTCGTGTACATTTGCCACAGTGCAAACATAATGACCGTCTTTATTTACATAGGCCGTAATGACCTTGCCGATAACTCTAAACTCATTCATTGGTGGTTCCCCTTAATTTTTTCTCAAGATAAGCGAGTGCTTCACGACCGTTCAAAAATCCCGTTCCGATTACAAAGAGCGCATAGGGATTATCTAAATCCTTATCACTCTTGATTACCTTAAGTCTGTAATACAAATCTTCAAGTTCACGACTTGAAGCATGACCGAGCATATCTGCCATAATTTTCTCCTTGCAATTCAAAATTGCGTTTGAAAAAAAAGCTCCCGACATTAAGCCAGGAGCCTTTATCCTTAGTCCATATTCACTGCTTTTTGAAAGTATTTACACTTACAAGCGTTTGCACACATATAGCAATAGGAGTCCTCATCCTCCATTACCATAGGACAGACATCTTCTTTGAATTTGTAGGTGTCGCTTGCATAATCATAGAACTCGTCCCACGGGTCGGCGTAATTGTCATAGGCAGGGTCTGTATAAACTCCGCTATAGGATTTCCCCCACGAATTACCCCAACCTGTAAATACAGGACTTTCCCGGATGCGTTCGTAACTCTTGTTTGAGTAGAAAATATTGTCATCCTCTACCCAACCTTCACCCATAAGTTCACAATGCCCGTGTTTATCGAGAATTGCGAGACGAGAACCGTCAATTAACCGTTCGATTAACATTTTAGTTCTGTCGTCTTTGTACCAGTTGTAAGTTCTGATAATCAAAGTCAGATAATCAGCGATAAACTTCATTGTATCTGAGTAGTCCTTGGCACCGTCAGAAGTCAAATCGAGAATACCATTATGGGCAATCCCGATATTGGCATCGAACTTTAACTTCTTAAGGTTTTTGTAACTGCTGGACAATGGGAACGGATGTGTCATTGTCTTTTCGTACCCTTGCGTTGCAATTCTGAAGTGCATTACATACGGCACATTGTCGCCAGTGAGTTTACGAGCCTTGTCGAGTGCTGCCTTGAACTTCTCCCAAGTCTCATAACCTTTCTGAATATGAACAGCCCCCTTATAAGCATACATAAAGCCTGCTCCGTCCGGGTTATTGTTAAAACAATTCTTGAGAATTGTGTCCGATGGAAAATTGATATTCTGCGGTTTGTAAGCGATAACGCACATTTGTGTCTCCTTTGCTTTAGTTGCTTGAGTTGTCTGTTAAGTCTGTTTCCCATTCGATGTTAGGGAACAGAGCGAGCATTTCCTTACGGAACGCACCACGCTTGTAGATGTACTTTGCTGTACTTTCTTTGATACCGCCAAGCCATGACAACAAGTCATTAGTTGTTACCTTGAGAATGTTGATACGACGGGCATTCTTTGTGATAGTTACAACGAAGTCAATCCAAGAGAAGAAAGACCAGGCATTGAGAGTGCCACGACCTAAACGATACTCAAATGTCGCATCGTTAGCGTTGTTGAGAGCAACATGATGTCCGCCCTCACGGTCAATCTTCTTCTTCCACTTAGAATACTTACTTCGTCGCGTATCTATTTTGTCCTCGTAATCGAGTTCATTCTTTTCGCAGTAACCGAAGTCGCGGCGGCGTGATACTTTGACAATATCTTCCCAGTTATCGTCAAAGAATGTATAAACTTTGGCGATTGCTCTATCCTGCTCGTCTTTATTTCTACCGAACATTCCACGAGATACATGAACATGGAGACCACAAGTTGAAGTGTCATGAGACCTATAGCCACGCTCTGAGAGGTAAGTAAGCATTTTACGCCACTTGTCAGCCTTATCCCAAAAATCACGAACGGTATGCGGCTGTGAAATACATTCAAAACCGTGATTGAGAGAACCGTCATGGGCATAACGCATTTCGTTATACTCAAGACCACAATGAGAACAAAGATTTGCTGCGGTCTCTCCATTGCGATGCTGATTACTTGAGTCGCAGTCGACTTCAAGTTCAAAGCCAAGACCTACGAACGAGTCTTCGTCTTTATAATCGCCAAAAAGAATAGGCTCGTGGTCGTGAGACTCACAATACTCTTCAATGATGCCATCTTCGTCGCCGTCGCCGTCGTCATGGCAATATACACACTCGCCGTCACCCCAATAATCGTCGTCATACTCAATATAACAGTTACAACAATCACAGTAAGAACGGTCATCCCAATAAGAGTCAGGTGCCCATATATAGTCCTGGTCTCCGTCTCCACGGCGGAGATAATCTGAATGGCCGTCGCCGTAATAGTAGTAATCGTTTTCAAACTCCATTGCCAGAGCATTAAAACAATAGTCACCATTTACGAGACCAACCAATTCGTCTGTGTCTGCCCAGTAACCTGTGTAATCACACTGCATAAGGTAATCATCACGACCGGCCTCATGCAATGCAGCCCATTTGAGCAAGTCGCCAATTTTTGCGATTGCACGGCCGTTATAATAGGCTTTCTCGTTTGGAATTTCAGTAAGTGCTGAAATATCGACATTATTGTCACTGTCGATTGTGACCTCTCCGCTGTAAGTGTGGTCGTTAATGACCACATTGATTGTTACAACTTCTTTTTCGTCCATAGAAGTCTCCTTGCTATCAACTGATAGCGTTTGAAAATAAAAAAGGCTCTCAATACGAGAGCCTTAAATTGCAAAATTGAATGTTAATAATTACAAACGACAAAGTTGTCATTCGGATAACGCAACTTTAACCGTTCTATTTCTCTGTAACAGTCCTGCTCAGAAACACTCCTAAACATTTCCTGCCCGTCCCGAATTCTGATTACCAAGTGAAACATCTCACCCCCTTATAACAGTTTCCAAATTTTAGTGGTTGCTTCGTTTACAAATTCGTGCGGTATTTCATACGCAAGATAGTTTTTGATTTTCTCTATCTTTTCTTCCAATTCTTTTGTTTCTGCTTTAGCCTTGTTGTAACCTAACTCTGCACCTTTTTTGAAAGCATATTGCATATCTTGTCTTGCTCTATCTTCTACAATAGCAACACAACCTTTTTCTACAAGTTTATTGCTAATTTCTTCTGCTTCTTTCTCAAACATAGTTACTCCTTAGTTTCCCCTTTTGAGTTCTTTTTGCATTTTTCACAAAACATTTTTGGTATTACATTGTTAAGAAAATATGCGTCATAATACGAGGTTGCGTTTTTGTCAGTTTTGATTGTCCCACAAAACTCGCATTTATACTCGCCCCGAAAATCGTTTCCCATTCTCCATAAGATTTTATTCAATTTCATACAATACTCCTATTGAATGTTAATAATTACAAACGACAAAGTTGTCATATTGCATACTTCTGCAACAGTTCTTCAAGTTCTCTAAGAAATTCTGTTGAGCCTTTGTCATTATCTTCTGCGGTAACGATTACGAGCCTAATTTCCATAGTCCTTTCACCGTATTCTGATTTATCATAGTCGATACTGTATTCTCCACTAATCATTTAGTCCTCCACCTTTTCCCATTCTGAAAGTTCTTTATCTCTTGTCCATTCACCACCAAAGAAAACACATTTCTCATCTTCATGAATACCTGTTACAAGATGTCTAACATTACTAAACTTGCACTTGACAACATCACCAATTCGCAAGTCAGTCCATACCAACTTCTTTTCTTCGGGTTCTGAAACAAGGTAAGCCAGGTGCCAAGTAGACAGGTTGGAGAAAAACCGCTCTTCATGGTCTTCGTCTCCTATACATGTAAGAGTCCTAATGTCGTCGTCATTTTCTACGCTCTGCTTAAGGAACTTCAAAGTATCTGCAAGAATTACCCTACTGCCGATTTTTAGTTCGTCTGCATTGAGTGCTGTGTACACTCGTGTTTTGTCGAATTCCATATTCTGCTCCTTTAGTTTAACCTTTCGGCAATAAAATAACTGTAAATATAGTTATCATGTTTTTCGTTAAGTTCATGGCAAAGTGCTATAACTTCGTCTTGAGTTCCCGTAAATACACCTTCAACACCCATGCTTGTGTATTCGTTATCAATGTCGTCATAAGTAATAACCCAAAGTTCTTCTGGTTTTTGAAGTTTGTAAAAATCTGTGGCGTGCATAATTCTAAAAACAGAACCTGGCTCCATATCCCGACAATCCAACAAAGTTGAAAACGCTCTTCGAAAGGCATTTTCACCGTCATACCAAAGGCCCCGATGGTTTGCTGTATTGTCCGGCAACATTTCGACAACACCAATACAACTTTCTTTGGTGTTTGAAAGTGCTTTCAGTTCTTCCCATGGGCCGCTAAAAAGACATTCACCACTATCTGTGAGAACGCTGTAATCGCTTGAGGCATGGCAACCTGCGCCGCCCGATACTGTAAAAGACTCCATAGCCTTTACGGCATCATGGATAGAGTTGAACTCTTTTGACGCTCCGCCCTCGTCCTCACCATATTCGTTGTAGATTGAAGTTGTAAGTTTAATAATCATTGTTGTTTCTCCTTGCAAGCCATTACGCCTTCATACAATCCATCTGAATAGTCCTGTGTTATGAACTTAACTATACGGTCGTTCTTTACAATAAAGAAACCAAAGTGAATAAAATCACCAAAATCTTCCAAAGCATCTGCAACAAGGTCGGCTTTATAGAAATCACGAAGGAAATCCATTCTAGCACAATGTTCAATGTAAAACTCTGAGTCATCGGTGCTGAAGTCCCTTGTTGTATAAGACACATCTTCCCACCAATATTCTTCTTCGGTTGGAATATAAGCATTACCCTTTAATTTAACCCATTCTTTGAATGATGTAATAGGTTCAAAATCTTCTTTTTCTCGGTTATAAAATACAAAGTCCATTTTCCACTCCTTATGCTTGTTCAAAGAAATACAGAGCATCTGCTCTGCTTGTTGTATGTGAATAGCACATTCCTTTACCGTCGCAAATTACATTGTTCTTAACATCAAAAGTGATGTACTGAACAAAGCCGTCATTTTCAACCACTTTAACCAAGAGTTTCTTAGCGTTAGACTTAATTACTTCAGTAACTTCTTTGTACCAAGAAAGAAACTCGTCAAAGCGGAAACCGACTTTGACATCGCTAACATTAAATGCTTTCATTGTGATAATCTCCTTAAAATAAAATAGGCGGTAGATCAACTACCGCCCGAAATAATGATGTGAAAAAAAGAACTCCCCCTTATAAAGCGAGTTCCCCGAAAATTTCCCTGGCCTTTTTAATAGACTCAAAGAACTTACACCAAAGTTTTTTACCGTTACTGTCATAGACTGACAAACAGTTGCCCGTCAAACAATAGCGGAGCGGCCCGCTATTAAAAGATAAGTGGTTCATGGTTACATCTCCTTTAACTTGCTTAAACCGTTTGCAATTCGTGCAAACTTACTTAAGCGTTTACCACGAGTTTCACTAATTACAAACTCGTCGCCGATAGAATATGCGTTGGCTATAATGAGCCCGCAAACTGCAAAATATAAAACCAGGGTTACGCCAATAATATTAACCAAAATTTCAGCCATACTGACACCCTAGAAATAGATTGGTGAACTTGTGAGAATTACTTCCCATTCGTCCGATGTGATGTAATCAAAAATGTCGTCGCTGATTGAACCTGTGTACATAAAAGTCTCCTTGCTATCACTTGATAGCGATTTTAATAATGGGAATTACATTCCCGAAAAACTGATTGCCCTTGAATTTAGGCTGCGTTTTTTTGCCCTTGTTTGGACACTGCCACGCCGCTTAAGTTCAACCCATAACTTTTCGTAGTCTTCGCACATACGCCCATGTTTAACAGCGTATTTATAAGACTGACATAAGAGTGTTAATTTTTCGCTATCACTCAAAGTTATCCCCCTAAACTATTGCGACATATTGCAAAAGCAATAAGAACCAATTAAAGATTTTCATAAATAATGCCAAGCGTAAAGCCAGCAATTAAACCGAAAGTGATTGAAATAGCAATTACCATGTTATCTCCTTAAAAAATAAGCGGTAGCCTAAAACTACCGCTTATAAGATAGTCGGGGAGTTGAACCCCGATAAAAGCAACCGTGCCTATCTAAAAAACCTTGCCTAAATCCAATAGGCGATAAAAACCCCTTGCTATCAACTGATAGCGATTAAAAAAACCTTGCTATCGAGCGATAGCGATTAGTGGGGTCGAGCAAGTCGACCCGACCCGGATTTTAGTTTCCGTATTTTTTAAGGAGTTTAGCCAACTGCTTGCGTTCTGCTTCTTCCTTTGCTTTCTTCCATTCTGCTTCGGGAATTACAGTAACATCGCAAAGGCAAGTGTCGTAAACCGTGAGAGCAACAGACAATGAGCCCGTCTTTTTATCACGGTGCACTTCCATAAACAGCGGCTTACCGTCAGCGTCGAGCATACGCAAAGCGTCATCCTTGACCGCACAAGTTGCACCCTGGATTGTCAATTTTTGCAGTTTCGCTAAATCGTCAAAGGTGATAATCTCGTCAGCCTTAAAATAACCCCGCTTGTCAATTTTTTTGCTGTCAGCGTAAAGGCTGTTAAGGGAATGGAGCGAAATTTCGCCCCTATCAAGACACATGGTGCGAATGAACGACAATTTTTTGCCGAGTTTCGGTGTAAGTCCTTCCTTTACCGTCATATTCTGTGAAGTGAACAAAGCGGTAAAATCAGCGTTTGACATTTTGCCATAATAGGCGAGTTTTTCCTTAGTCATAAGGTCTCCTAGTAAGCATATAGGCTTGCAATTTCAAAGTGGTATTTTCTGCCCATACGGGCATATAACGACTTGACAGTATTTGCAACTGTCTACATAATAAATATGTAATCGCCTAGATAAGTCATAAGCAAAAAAAAATCCCTTGCTAAAAAAACAAGGGATATCCGATTGTAAAATGAAGTCTTGCGATTAACCGTGTAGCACACTTCGAGTGTCAATCTACCGTGCTACACGTTGCTTTCTTTCCCCGAATTAACACAACATCAGAAGGAAACTCAAATTATATGTCTCGCATTTATACAAGGTTGTCCGATACTCTGACCGGGCATTGCCAAACCTTTATAAAATCCGTGCGTAACTCTTATTCTTTTGCCTTAATGCGTTCTGCTATGTGTTCGGGTTAGTGCTATTTTTAGAGGCATTGCACTTCGCTAGCGATGGGGTTGTTTTTTGGACTTTCAACCGCTTACCCCTATATACTGCATTATCACCATAATAGACAGTAACCTTAAACCGATAAAGGACTTTATATAAAAAGAACATCAAAAAACGCTAGGTATAAAATCGGGTATACACTAGCGACTTGCCAAGGGGCGACTTTTGCCCGCCCGTTTAACGTGCCAAGTAAACACGGATTAACCTATTGAAAGTGATAATCAACCGCCCGTTATGTATCCTTACAACTCTAGCGGACTGACTAGGGGTTACACTGGGGGAAAATTCCCCACCGCCTTTACCATAGCGAGCGACAAGGTAGTATCTAAACTGTAGGGTCTAGACTTGCCCTAGTAAGTAGTCGCCGTCATTTACTCTTGCCTTATGATTTAACTATAGCACGGTATTATTCTTTTTACAAGTGTTTTTTG
>AUXO018556047.1_pt1 | contig 20182 bp, 18 predicted proteins | sample 768731 | NCBI WGS metagenome assembly AUXO01 (sample SAMN02715735, study PRJNA202380) | gut metagenome | biome: sheep rumen | host: Ovis aries | place: New Zealand: Palmerston North
CAGAACGCCAACAACATCGCAATCGAGAACTCTACAGTCTATCTGGACACAGCTGGAGAATACGCTGTTCCGCCTACTCTCAGCTTGAAGAACTGCACGATCATCGGAGACGAAGGATCTGTCTACAAGTTCGAGAACTTCACGGCTTACGGCTGCATCGTCACTATGTCCATGAAGAACAGATACTGCGTCATCAAAGACAGCCAGATCAATGGACAGCTCAGACTGATTCCTCGCTACGTGGAAGTAGGCAAGACTGTCACTTACGAAGGCAATCATGTCTACGTCAATCATCTCATCAGCGCATACATCGACAACAACATCTTCAACGATGGACTCGTGATAGACGGCTACGCTGGATACGAAGAGTTCGGAGCTGATCACGTTCTAGTCGACGGTCTGATCATCGAGAACAACAGATCTAACGTCTCTCTATATCCGTGGCTCGTGTCATGCAGAGGCGCTATGAACTCTGACGTTCTCAACGCTTACAGCTGGAAGAACAACACTGGAGGATTCGAGAACCAAGTCACTGTCGAAGCGACATGCCGTCTCAACACGAGCGACTATCACGCTGACGGCAGACCGGGCATCATCGCTATGAATGGCTCACACGGTATTACAGTCATATCAGCTTGGGCTGCTGCTACGAACGATGACGAGACTGACTACAACAAGTACTTCACAGTGTGCCGCTTCTTCACGATCGGTACGAAGGACGTCGTGATAGAAGCTGAAGTTCTGCTCTCACCGAGAGGCGTCCAAGGCTCATCGAACAACTCTAAGTATCTGAACTACTGTCTTCCGTCTGTCATTCCAGTCAGATGGGACGACGTGAGATACTCGGAAGCTGCTCAGACCATACTTCCAGACTTGGCTAAGTCCAGAGGAGACTCCAGCGGTCTATGGAGAATCAGGAACTTCTTCATAGCGGAGACAACCCTCATCGACCCTGGAACAGAGTTCTATGTCACTATCAGACAGAAGGATAAATAAGATATGTCAGAATTCAACGAAATGTCCATCATCAATCAGTGCCGAGAGTTCTTGACGAAGTCTTCGGCTCGCTACTCTCAGACGATCAATCGAGCTATCGAAGACTTGAGAAGATACTCCGGAGACTTCTGGACGAAAGAGTATCTGAAGAAGTATCGTCCTGGAAAGAGACGCTTCAGCTTGGCTCTGAACAACTGGAACACGATGTGCAACGCAATCGCTTCTCCGTTCTCCAACTCTCCTTGGCACACTGAGCTGTGCGAGGACAATATGGGAGATCTTCAGGAGCAGATCGATCAGGTCGAGTCTGACAACGACACAAAGAACTGCGAGAATGACGCATTCCGCAAAGAAGTTCTAACTGGCTACGGCTACATATCAGTCACTACCGTTCAAGACGAGCTGACTGGAGAGCCGAAGATCGCTCTAGAGACTGCACAGAATCTCGGCTCTGTGGCGATGGACCCGACCATCAACACTCCTGACGGATCTGACGCAGAAGAAGGCGCTATCGTCAACTACATGCCAGTCAGAAAGGCTAAGAGACTCTTCGGAGAAGACGTCGTTCCGTTCGACTATCCGAGAAACGACACAGCGCTCGGCATCAACTCTATCGACCAGTGGGACGTTCCAGAAGACTGCGTTCCTGTCGTGAGCTACTACGTCAAGAACGAGCAGGGCTTCGTAGAGTTCTACAGGATCGTCGGCAACAAGGTCGTTCAGAGAGAGACTCTTCCGATCACGCTCATTCCTATCATCAGATTCGCGGGCAACCAGATCTACGAAGAGAACCAGCTCAACTACAACGGCATCGTCCAGCAGACTCTTCCTCTAGAGCTCGGCGCTAACATCGCTTACTCTACTCTCATCGAGAGATGCGGAAGATCCACTAAGGCCAACTACCTCATTCACGTGGACGCTATCGACGGACTAGAGAAGAGCTACGCTAACTCTGACAACGAAGACTCTATGGCCGTTCTGTGGAAGGGAGAGCATCAGCCAGTTCCTCTCATCGAGCAGTTCCAGACGGGAGACCTTCAGACTACTATCCAGACGACTAGAACTCTCATGGAAGACGTGATGGGCATTCCGCTCACTGGCATCGCTAACACTCAGCAAGAGAAGACTGCGACTGAGATCCTCAGACAGCAGATGAGCAAAGAGTCCAACACCGCGAACTACTACAACAACGCATTCATCGCTTGCCGCACTATCGCTCGCATCGTGATCCAGCTGCTCAACGGCGGACAGGAAGTGAAGTTCACTCTAGAGAACGGTCCTTCCATCATCACCAGACAGATGAAGCAGAGACAAGAGCTGACTGCTCTGTCTGCTATCATGCCCGACTCCATGAAGCCTATTCTGGCTAAGTTCTTCGCTGACACGCTCAAGAACGACATCGGAGAAGATCTGTCTAGGAACATCGTCGCTAACCTTCCGCCCGAGCTTCAGATCGTGTCTGACATCGAAGATCCGGCTGCTATCCATCAGCTCAACCAGATGAAGAACCAGATGGATCTGACTATGCAGGAGCTGGAGAACATGAAGACCGAGAACGAAGAGCTCAGGAATCAGCTCACGATGGCTCAGATGACAACGCTCCAGAGCAGAGAGAAGAACTTGCTAGACTGGCAGAAGTTCCAGATCGCTGAGAAGGACAAGATGATGATCGAAGCTGCTAAGCTCGAACAGACAGCTGTCAAGAACGAGAACGACAACTCCAACACGCAAGACCAGAATCTGATCAAGGCTGCGGACGTCGCTATCAAGGCTGCTGACAACGAGATCGAGAGACAGCAAGAAGTCACTGACGCTTACTCTCAGGGCAAGATCGAAGGAGTCAGTCAGTCGATTCTGAGAGGAGGAGAGAGATGAGGTTCGATGTCATATCGGGCAACCCGTCACTCGCTGGCAATGCGCTCAAAGGCGGAGACAGAACCGCTGCTGAGCGCCAGTCAGAGTACGAGCACGCCAATCTTCTAGACGAGAGCACGCTTCCTGGCTACTGGGAAGCTATGGCTATGCCTCCGGGACCGCAGAAGGATCTAGCTCTGAATGCGCTCAAACAAGAGGCACAGAGACGAGAAGCCGAGAGCCCTAAGTACTGGATGGATGACGTGCCTAGACGTCCTATAACCCAGTCGGATTCGTTCGTACAGGCAGTCGAGGTCGATCCAGTGACCAAGTACATGACCGTTCAGATGGGCGGAAGACAGTACGGCTATGGTGGCCAAGGTCCTGCAGAAGCTGCTGAGATGGTCAACTCTGGATCTATCGGCAAGTGGTACAATGATCGTCTCAAGAAGTGAACAATCTATAAATATGATATGAACAGGTTATGAACAACTTGATTCTGTCGTAGTGAACACTGTCGTAAAGACAATTATTTGAAATCAGCAACGTGAGCTGTGATCACGAAGTGGAGAAGTCCTGATGAATACTCAAGAAGCGCTTGACTACCTAAGCAAGCTGCACGGCGAAGAGCCGAAACAGACTGAAGCCAAAGACGAGAAGAAGGAAACTGTCAATCCGGAAACGAAACCAGAGGCAGAGGTCAAGGAGACACAGACGCCGAGTGAGACTCCTGAAGATAAGAAAGGCGTTGATCAGAAGGTTGAAAGCAAGGCTGATGACAAAGCTGAAGAGAGTAAGCCCAATGATGACAAGGCGAAGGACACGAAGAACGCTGAAGTCGATAAAGCTTCTCAAGTGGCTAAAGAGCCTCAGAAAGACGGCAAAGAATCCGGACGAGAGGACAAGAAGCCAGCTACTGGAGGAGATAAGCCGACGAAGCAAGAACAACGTGACTACGCATTCATTCGAGAGAAGGCGAAGCGCAAAGAACAGAAGGCGAAGTACGAGAAGCGCATCAAGGAACTCGAAGATGAGCTGAACAAGTACAAAGACCTGAAGCTCGAGCACTTCAAAGACAAAGACGGCAATCCAGATCAGTCCAGCTACTTTGACTGGAAGTTTCGCGAGAAAGATCTGAAAGACGAAGTCAAGAGTCTCAAAGCTCAAGAGCAAGCTGAAGAAGCTGAATACATCGAGCGAGAGAACAAGAGACGAGTCGATCTGTCATTCACCGACGAAGCTTCAAAGAAAGAGTATCTGAACCTCTTGGAGACCAAAGGTCCTGCGTTCCTAGATGCAATCAACGAAGCAGATCCTAACGGCGTCGTTCTCGGCTATCTGTCTACTCAAGAGAAGTACCCGATAGTCATGCAGAGACTGATGACCGACATGGACTCGCTGAGAAAGGTGTTCAGGAGCCATGACCCAGACATCTTGAAGTACAACATAGCTCAGTTCTGCGAAGAAGTCCTTTCCGAGAAACCAAAGACAACGCCGTCTGTTGAGCCAGCTCCGGTCGAGACTCCGAAGAAAGAGATTCCGATCATTGGCAAGCAGATGACATCTACACAGACGTCGGAGCCAGTAATCAAGGATAGAAACTACTGGAACTCCTACTTGACCAAACACCCGAGAGGGTGATGCCATTAACATCAAGGAGATTATATCATGGCAAATCAGTTTGTAACTAACAAGAAGACCGACCTCGTCGCTCTTCGTGCAGCAGAAGCTGCTGCTTACCTCACTGTCGGTTCTAAGAAGTACTTCAGCGATCAGCTCGAAGGCAAGAGAAACGGCACGACTTATGAGTTCGTCATCCGCGACGCTGGCGAATACGCTGAAGGCATGGACATGGAAGATCATGTCTCTAACCTTGTCGAGCGCAAGGTTCAGAAGTCCATCGAACTCGGCAACGTGGTGATCGACACCAACTTGCTCGAGAAGGTGACGGACGTTGAATGGGATCGTGAGATCGCTATTCCGAACGGCAAGAAGCTCATCAACGGCGTGGTGAAGAAGACGGTCAAGAAAGACCTTGGTCTTCAGAACGCAGCTTTCGTCGGAACTGGCTGGCTTCCGCTTTCTAAGGCTTCCCGCTTCCTGGGCTCTATCAGCTCTGAGAAGCGCTACGCGTTCGTCGACCCGATGATCGACAGCGTGATGGCTGCTGGCGGAAAGGGCTTCACTCCAGTTGAAGCTGAACCGCTCTACAAGACCGGCATGCTCGGTGACTTCTCTGGCACTGAGTTCCGTGAGACCCAGTTCCTTCCGACTCTCGTGATCTCCAAGGCTCTCGCTGATCAGCTCAGCTCTGCTACGGTTACGAGCTACGTCACTGGCGCTGAGTATGACACTCTGACCATCAACGTGACTGAGAAGATTCCGGCTGGTACCCCGATCTCCATCGAGGGCATCTACGCTGCTGACTTGGTCGGTGACGAAACTTCCAGCCTCGCTGCTTTCATCGCTCTTGAAGAGGCCAGCAATGGTGCAATCAAGGTGAAGAAGGTCGACATGGACGGCAACGGCACGAAGATGATCTGCAAGGCTGACGGCTCTGCTCTCGCAACGTCTGACTTCGCTAGCAAGAAGGTCGTATCCAAGCTCGAGGAAGGTCAGTACTACCTAGGCATCTTCCGTCTTGACGGCGTTGAAGAGTTCGAGACTCTGAACAAGCTCGACTGGTCTAACGCTGACAGCTCTTCTGAGAAGATCGAAGGCGTCACTGTCCACGAAGGTCGCGCTGTGAACGTTCTCGCTGGCTCTAACAAGACCAGATGGACGGTCGCTTCGCTCGCTGGCATCGTTGAAGTCCGTGGCTCTGTCCTCGTGGCTGTCAAGGATTCCACTGCGAACCTGATCGCTCAGTAATCTGACGAACAATTGAAACAACATGAGCTGGGCGATGAACCCAGCTCCTTTGTTGTGTATGCGATCTGATCACTCCAGAATAGCTTTGCCCCACTCTGAGATGTGATTCTCGAGCCAGTACTCATTCAGCTTCTTGTACTGGTGGATCAGAATCTCGTTGTAGTTGCTGAGCGCTCGCTTCACGATGTAGTCGATCTTCTGCTTGTCTGCATCGACTGGAATCTTCTGGTATGGATGAGCGATAGATTCGAACGGTCCATCTTCGAACGACTGGCACAGACAGACTCTTCCGACAGCTGCAGTCTCGAGATACTTCAGGTTCGACTTGCACTTGTTGAACAGATTGTCTTGCAGAGGAGCTATGACGAAGGTGCAAGCCGAAGCCTGAAGCTTGAAGTCTTGAGCGTACTGGTTGATGGTAGAGTAAGGAACAACCTGACAGTCGTTGAGGAACCAAGGCTTGAATCCCTTGCTCATCATCTTCTTGTCTCTGAGATAGTCGACGAGAGACTCGCTGAAGTCTCCATAGAGTCCAGACTCCTTAGAGCCGACGTGAGTGGACGTTCCAGCGAAGAAGAAGACTGGCTCTCTCGGCACTCTCTGATTCAAGTCGAAGTGCCAGTCTGACCATGACAGATAGTTCGGAATGTGAGTGATCTTGCTCTCGTCTGTGAAGTCTCTCATCGCGATTCTGAGATAGCGGGTAGAGACAGTGACACGATCGACGACTTGATCGAGAAGCTTCTCCATCGCAGCTCTGTTAGCGTCGCAGTCTATCTTCTTCGAGCAGAAGTTGTAGTCTGGGAGCTTCTCTCCGTTCCATGTCCAGATCAGATCGTCGCAGTCACATACGATAGAGCATCCAGTCTGATCTTTCAGATTCTTGAGAATCTGGAGTATGCTCGGATTGAAGAGCCTCTGAGTGAAGATGCGCTCTTGTCCGTAGTAGTAGAACTTGCCAGCTGGCGCTAGCGTGATGTCTCTTCCTATCGACTGGAGAGTCATCGTCGGCTTGATGACTCGGTAGTGTCCACATCCTCCAGTGTCTCCAGGGACTGCGAGAACACGGATCTCATTCTTCATATTGCTGTCTGACCTTTCCATCTGATACCTCTGCATAGTACTCTTCGAGACAGCGCTGCAAGTGAGCCTGTCTCTTCTCTTCTTTCGTCTTAGCTCTCAGCTTAGATCGGCAGGACAGCGCACAGCCGCACAGAGCGACACGCCAAAGGAAGCCGCAGGTCTTCGCTGGATAGTTAGGATTGAAGTTCTTGACAGCGGTCTCTAGAGCGTACAGAACGGCATACTCGGCTATCTCCTGCTTGCGCTCGATGGACTTCTTCCAGTAGCATGGACGGTTGTACATCACCTTGTAGATAGTTGCGAGGATATACTTGCCGTATCGGTCGTTCTCGAACACGTCTAGACGCTTACCTGACTTGAGCTTGCACATAATCATGTACAAGTCAGCCTCGTCGACGTCGTAGAGCTCTATGAACTGGTCAGAGGTGTATCTGAGCTCAGTCATTCTGTCTCTGTGTATCTTAGAGAAGTTTGGCCAAGGGTACATTGTCAATCCTGTGATATATTTATAGAGCTGATCATTCATTCGTAAGGTAAATTATTGAAAGAAATCATCGAATCTTGAACACGAAGATTCAGCTACAGTTTGGAGGAAACTGATGACGACTGGACCCGAAGAGCTATCGCTCAACTACTTGCTTGACCCTGCATTTCAGCTCGTGAACACTGCGGGAAGACCGCTTACGAACGGCTGGATAGAAGTCTACTACCACGGCACTAGAGACAAGTACTACTGCGCATCTGACTTTGATGGCACTCTCCATCCGTTCAGAATACCGCTTGACTCTCTCGGATCCAACATCGTTCTCGCAGATCCGAACTTCTCTTACGACATCTACGTCTACAACTCTTTCGGATCTCTTCAGATGTCCCGCTACAACGTCAATCCTGGATCGGGTAGCGGAGGTGGAAGCTCCGGCGAAGGAGGTCCTGCTGAACATTGGTCTTCAGATACAGCAGGTGGAGCTTCAACCACAGTCACTGGTGGAACGACAGTCTATCTGACACTTCCATCTTCTGAAGATCAGCCAGAGTTCGTTGACCACACGACCGAGACGGCTCTCTTCTTGAAGGAAGGTCTATATCACATTGACGCTGTCGTATCGTTCAAGCAGGATGAAGAAGATCTTCAGAACATCATCAAAGATCTAGTCGTCAACACTGGCCTGATCGGCTGGGATGCTCAGATGACTGGCCAGAAGAACTGGACTGGTCCCGAGTCTACTGATGATGACAGACACTTCCTTGAGCTTCACACTGTCGTGTCAGTTCCGGAAGACATTCTTCAGACTCTATACTTCCAGATCTCGTCTCCAGTCGATCTAGACTCGGCTGCTATCGAGAAGCTGGACATCATCAAGCTTGAAGCTGGTGGCAACGGAATCAAGTACACTGCTGGCTACGGCATCGACATCACTAATCAGGTCATCTCTACTTCTGGAATGATGCCTGAAGCTTCGGCTGCTAACTTCGTAGACAACTCTACGTATCAGGTAGACATTCAGAACATCTATGAAGCTATCGCTGAGACGTCTGGTCAGATTCCGTCTGGAGTAGCGACTCAAGACTGGGTGACTGACTATACTTCAGCATTCATCACTCAAGATGACCTAGACGGATATGCAACACAGGAATGGGTAGTCGACCAAGGCTACATCACTTCTGCAGATCTACCGCAGTCAGTTCCTCTCGTAGCTGGTGAAGGAATCAGCATCGTAGACACTTCAGCTTCTACGATCATCAGCTGCAGTGGTGGTTCTGGAGTCAGCGAAGAGTGGGTCGAGAACTATACGTCTGCATTCATCACGTCTGCTGTACTTGACGACTATGTGACTGGGGACGAGTTCAGCGAGGTCGTCAACGATCTGTCTGATGACATCTCTGCTGTCTCTGCAGCTATTCCTTCTCTCGATGGATATGCGACAGAACAGTTCGTCGAAGACTACAGCTCTGCATTCATCACTGAAGATGCTCTCAACGGATACGCGACAGAGCAGTGGGTACAAGACCAGCACTACATCACTTCAGCCGACATTCCAGACATTCCTGAAGACGTAGTGACTTCGGCTGAGCTCGCTTCTACTTCAGCAGAACTAGAGTCAATGATTCCGTCGCTAGATGGATATGCTACTGAACAGTTCGTCGAGGACTACACGTCCGCGTTCATCACAGAGTCTGACATTCCTGCTGACCTAGTCACCTCTGGACAGCTTGCAACAGTCTCTGGAGACATCATCAATCAGATTCCTGATGTATCTGACATGGCTACTCAGACTTGGGTCAATGAGCAAGGATTCTTGACATCTATTCCTGATGATCTAGTCACATCTGGAGAACTGGCTACTGTCAGCGGTGACATCATGAGTCAGATTCCGTCTCAGACGACTGTCTCTATCGATCCGACATTGAGCTCTGGCACTAAGATCGCAGAGTTCAACATCAATGGAACGAGTGGAGAACTATTCGCACCGTCTGGTAGCGGTGGATCTAGCTGGTCTGAAGAGTATGTCGATATTCCTTGGAGAACTTGGTCTGAGACTACGACTACTTGGCAGACTATAGTAGACTACGCTGCAGCTCATAACGGAATACCTCCTATGGGCAAATGCACAAGTGAGAATGAGATATACTACCCTACTAGATTCAGTCTAGACTACCAGGAGATCTATTATCAATGCATATACCATTACCCGTGGGACGAGAATGGAGTTCAATACAGGATCTATTCTAAGAGGCTTACTCCAGCTGGATGGAATGAGTTCGTGGAGAATTTGTTAGATCAACCGGACTGGAATCAGGACGCAGAAGGCTCATTCTCTTACATTAAGAATAAGCCAGATCTGTCTGCATTCGCTACTTCTGCTGATCTTGCTACTGTCTCTGGAGACATCATGAGTCAGATGCCTACTCAGACGACTGTCTCTATCGATCCTACTCTACTGACTGGAACGAAGATCGCAGAATTCAACATCAACGGCACTTCAGGTGAACTATATGCTCCAGCTGGAGGCGATGTTCCTGAAGATGTAGTTACATCTGGTCAGCTGGCTACTGTCTCAGCACAGATCGAGGCAGACATTCCGAACTACACTGCTGGTTCTCACATCGACATCACAAACGACGTGATCTCTGTCTCTGGAGTATCTGCACTGGCTGCTGGCGAGAACGTGACTATAACGACATCTGGAGGCAACTACTACATCAACAGCATTGGTGATGTAGACATCATTCCTACTCTGTCTACAGGTACAAAGATCGCTAGCTATGTGATCGATGGAACATCTGGTTCTCTCTATGCGCCAGCAGGTGGAGGTGGTGGAGGAACTTACACAGCATCTGCACCGATCGCTATAGATGACTCGAACAACATCAGTCTCAGATACGGGAACACTCTAGTAGTGACCAACTCTAGCAATACATACACTGCCGAGTCGAATCAGTATGGCAACATGACATTGGCGATCCTTAGTGACCCGTCAGAATCTGACAATCTTCAGATCAGTACATCTAGCTATATTACAGTAAATGGAACTGCAGGCAATCATCTAAGATTGAGAATAGATCTCGATGATACTGACAACTATATCGACTCGAAGGTCAATCTCCAATCTGGAGGCCAAGAGATCACACTTACTGGAACATCGCAGACGATATATGGATTCCAGACTCCATCTAGATCTACATGGGCTAGCGTATTCGACTTCTCAGTTCATCCGATAAGCGATATGTATGCTAGCCAAGCAACGTACGGAGAAGTGCTCGTAGAGCTCTGGGAATACAATGGCAATACTCCAGTTCGTCCGTGGTACGGGAACCAAGGCATGTATTGGCCAGATGGCATCACGATAGACTTTGATAGTTCTTCATCTAACTTGAACGTTGCGAACCCGATGCCTGCTCCAAGCCACAATGCTAACTACGTTCTGACTGAAGATGGCAATGGCGGATCTTACTGGGCTCCAGCCCAGGGTGGAGCTTCTTACAACGGCAACTATCCGATACAGGTATCTAACAACACCATATCTCTAGCACACGACAGCACACTGTCGAGTAAGCAGAGCTCTGTCGTAATCGCAGATGGTGAAGAGGATGGATATGGCAATCTTAACTTCATGCCTCTAGGGGCAACTCCGTCTGTATCTGATCCTTGCAAGATCCAAGGAAGCGCTACAGTTCATGTGACTGGAACGTCCGGCAACACTGTCCGTCTGAGACTCTTCAGCGGCTCTTACCCGTACATGGACATGATCACTGATCTCGTTGATGAGTACGGCGAGCCTATCTATCTGTCTGGCTACCCTGATGACGAGATTCAGATTCAGACGAACGACAGCACATGGGCGAGCTTGTTCGACTTCTCTGAAGTAACGATCGAGGATCTGTGGGACGCATATCCGTCTATCCAGCTCTGGGAGTACAACGGCGACACGCCAGTCAGAGCTCTGATAACAGACTCTTGGCCTAGCGGATTCACAATAGACTTCGGTTCGACGAGCACGACGTTCGGAGTAACTGATCCGCTTCCAGCTTCCACATCTTCTGACAACGGCAAGGTATTGACAGTAGTCAACGGTTCACCCGCTTGGGTAACTACGAGCGGTGGCGGTGGATCAGTCACGTTCCCGCTAGAAGTCAGTGGAACTACTAGAGTCTATGAAGCAATAGATACAACTTACTCTGCATACCTCAACTCTCATACGTTTGGAATAGCATATCAAGCTCCAGCTGGAGGAGAGCCAGACGATTCGACCACAACGATCGATCCAGGACAGATAACTACGACTTATTATGACGGAAGTTCACATAAGTCAGTATCTGTATATGCTGATAGGATCGAGCTCTTTGACGATGATCCAGACTATGGTGGATATTCATCTGTTGACAGAGCTAGTATAGCTAACTGGACTAAAGCTTATGACGCTGTCAACAGCTCAGCTACATACTGGAACAGCTCTATCTTCTCTAATCAGATCACTTCAGCTGCTCTAGTGAACAGTCTGCCAGCCGATGCGTCTGCTCATCCGAACTATCTCTACTTGATTCCGGAGGCATAAGCTTATGGCATTCAACGTAGGCAACACTAAGATCGGAAGTCTCTATCTTGGAAGCACCAAGATAGCTTCCGCTTATATGGGCAATGTTCAGATCTTCTCGGCTTCACCTCCTCAGCCTGTCGGATACCCCTATCTGCTTCTTCAGTGCGACGGGTACAACGGCGGTCATCCGAATGTTAGCGGCGCTTGGTCAGGAAGCGGAGCAGGTGATGGAAGTTGTCATTGGATTCAGGTATCTTCTAGTCCCAACGTATGGAGGCTAGAGATTACCAAATGGGCTCACATCTCCAATATTGGTCTCGGTCTTCCGTTTCTCTTCTCTTCTAACGGATCTCCTCCAGTTGGCACTATCACTAATTCTTGCCGGTTGATCGGATCAGGCAACATGGACGCAGCTCTTGATGGAGCATACTGTCAGTCAATGGACCGCATGTTCGCTGGATGCACAGGTCTAGAATATATCAACACCATAGAATGCACGAAGGTCGAGAACGTCGGTGGCATGTTCCAAGGCTGTACAAATGTCGGTGGAGGTGCTCTTGAGCAGTATGACTGGTTCAGCACATACGGAGTCAATATCAACAATCATTCTGGAACGTTCACAGACTGCGGTTCTGATACGGGTTCTGGCCAATATGAACTATCTCAGATTCCAGTCGGATGGGGCGGAACACTCGTTCCAGCTTCTACTCTCATGACTTCTACGAAAGTCAATTGGAAGGGCAGATATGACGCATGGGGTATCACTGCTAATGGCCCTGACTGGACTAACATGAACGGAGTATATCTCTTCACAGAAGGTTCAGTATCTTCTTACGCTGGCGTGTCAATGAACAGATCCAGAATAAGTAAGTTCAACAGTCTTGTTACGACTCAAGGACAAGCAGCTCTGTACTTCTATCCGTGCTTCATGCAGAAGACGTCTTCTGCAATCACTTGGGCAGTGAGCACAGCTAGTCCTAACGGAAGTCTGACGATCAGTCAGGGCAACACTGACATGCCAGGCACTCTTGACTACGGCACTTACGGACCGTTCTCTCTTGAGTTCGGAACTTACGACTCTGCGGGAACAGTATTCTTCTGCTTCTTGGTAACGAGCAGCCCTATCTCTAGCTCGTTCAACTTGAGCACTGATCCGTACGGAGTTCTGTACAACAACAACTTCAAGACAGACGCTGGATTGAGATGGTTCAGATAAATATACCGAGGTAGAACATGGCAGACTTGATAAAGATCAACAACGGACTGGTATCTATCGGAGGCAATCTGTTAGAGATATATCCAAGTGGACCATCTCTTCCACGATACACGATCAGGTTGGAGTTCTATGAAGACGTGACTCCTACATTCAACTGGGGCAAAGCTAGACAAGTGTCATCTTCTCCGAATGTATGGGATCTGACTTATGAGAGTACTGTATGGCATGAGGTTCTCAAAGGTCAATACGCACTTCACACAGTGCTAGCATGGAACAGCACTGGAATAGTCAGTGTTGAGAATCTGTTCAGCGGATGCATACATCTTAAGACATTGCCTACATTTGACACGTCAACTATAAGGAATATGGGAGGCATGTTCTTCGCATGCACTAATCTGACAACTGTACCTCTGATGGACACATCTTCTGTAACTGACATGGGAGAGATGTTCAGTGGATGCACAAGACTGACGTCTGGACTATCACGTCTAGACACTTCTTCAGCGGTTCACCTTAGCAGTCTGTTCGGTGGCTGTAGCAGCTTGACATCAGTACCGATGTATGACACATCTTCCGCTCTAGATATGGGAGGCATGTTCGCAGGCTGTTCAAATCTTACAACAGTACCTCTATACAATACGTCATCGGTAACTGACATGGGAGCCATGTTCAGTGGATGCACAAGACTGACGTCTGTACCTCTATTCGACACATCATCAGTAACTAACATGAAGAGTATGTTCAAGAATTGTACTGCTTTGAAGACAGTACCACTTCTAAATACTAGCAAAGTTACTACGATGGAGTCTATGTTTACTGGTTGCACTGGACTGACTTCTGTGCCTCTGTTCAACACTTCTTCAGTTGAGAATATGTATTCGACATTTACGAATTGCTCATCGCTAACTACGATCCCGCTATTCGACACATCTTCAGTTACAGATATGTGGGCTACGTTCAAAGGATGCAGTGGACTGACCTCTATACCGCTGTTCGACACTTCTTCAGCGTACTACATGGGTTACATGTTCTATGACTGTGCCAATGTCCAGTCAGGGGCTCTTGCTCTATATCAGCAGGCATCAACTCAGTCTGTACCGCCGTCAAATCACGAACATACATTCTACAACTGCGGGTCTAATACGACCACAGGAGCTGCTGAGCTGGCTCAGATACCATCAGACTGGAAGTGATAAGGAGAGATCATGAAGAAGGTATTGACAAGTGCTGGAAGATTATTGATGAGCGGCGGACGCTGGCTCACTAGAGAGTATGTACCTCCTGAGCCTCCAGCACCAGAGACGAGATATGTACATCTCAATCAGACGACTGGAGGAACGATCTCTGCTAGTCCGATGAGCGGTCAGGATGGTGATACGGTCACTCTGTCCAACACTCCATCTACGAACTACACATTCAACGGCTACACTGTGAACGGAGCTACTCTGTACTCAGGCAACAAGTTCGACTTCAATGGCTCTGACGTGACATGCTCTGCTTCTTGGACCTATGTTCAGCCTCTTGGAGCAGCTACTATAAGACTGAAATACAAGGATGGCGTTACTCCTACATTCTCCAAAGGAACTGGAAGACAGGTCAGCTCTAGCCCTAACATCTGGGATCTGACTTATAACAACAATAACTGGGAACAGATCTTGAAGGGTCATACAGATCTTCTCGAAGTTATATCAGCTAACACAAGAACAACAGGTGGATCCAAGGTATATACATTGAAGTATGCGTTCTACGAATGTACTAGCTTGAAGAAGGTAGCTCTATTCGATACTTCAAATGTTACTAACATGAGGTATGCATTCGATAGATGTTATAGTCTAACAGATGTTCCACTATTCGATACATCAAAGGTTAGAGACATGGTTCAGATGTTCTACGATTGCACAAGTCTAGTAACTGTACCGAAGTTCGATACATCGAATGTTGTATACATGTCCAGCATGTTTGGATTCTGCTCTAAGTTAATATCTGTGCCGTTATTTGATACATCTAGTGTAAAGTCTCTAGCTCACTTCTGCTATTATTGCACGTCTCTTGCATCAGTTCCTCTATTGAACACTACATCAACAATTGACATTGGTAGTGCATTCCAGAACTGCTACAAAGTAGCGAGCGGTGCACTTGCTCTGTATCAACAGGCTTCTACTCAGTCTTCTCCAGTCGGGAGCCACGATCTATCATTTAGCGCATGCGGAAGAGACACTGCTAGTGGCAGGAACGAGCTATCACAGATACCTCAGAGCTGGGGTGGAACAAAGTCATAAAGCGAAGCTATCGCATAAGGAGTTTAATCATGAAGAACAACAACGTAGTCACTAACAACGCACAGAACTTTGATCCTGCTGAGAAGGCTCAGGGTCGTGCTAACATAGACGCAGCTGCACTGAGCTCTGCATTCGACGCATCTGGCAATCTAGTCGCTTCAGGAGACATCACGTTCGATCCTGACAAGATCTATGTCGGCGGAACTGAAGTGATCGCTCAGCTCCAGTCTGACTGGGAAGAAGCTGATCCTGGATCGCTGGCTTACATTCTGCACAAGCCGACTATCACAGACAACGTCTACTTGGCTGAGTACGGAGTCGCTACAGTCTCTGAGATATCGACAGCCAAGAACGCTGGCAAGGTCGTGTTCACGCTCATTCCTGGAACATACTATCCGACAGTCGCTTATCTCCGTGAAGTGACTCGCAATGGAGCAGCTGCTAACTTCTCGTCTGTAGTCTCTGGCGGATCTAGCGTGAAGACTGCATCAGTCGACAGCGCTGGCAACTGGACGAACGCGACTGTCAACCTAGCGACAGTGTCTGACTCTAGCTTGATCCAGAAGCTCAACTATGGAGACTCTAGTCCGTCTAGAGTTAGCACTCTTCTCATCGACAGCGACGATCCAGAAGGCTATGCTCAGTTGAAGGCTGACAACGGGTATCAGGGCAATCTAGTCGTCGGTCCTTACAAGGGACTGCTAGATTCTGGAGTGAACGGTGTAGGCGACAGTTCTACTCCGATATACATTGATTCCAACGGACAGTTCGCTGCATCAACTGGACATACTGTCACTGCAGGACGCAACCTCTGGCTCAATCAGAACTTCCAAGTTCAGACGAACATTCCTGGAGCTCAAATCACACTAGACAGAGTAAGCTCATCAAGCTGGACAGAAGTAGGAAACTTCGGAGGCTCTTACGCTCTCATGGCTAGATACTACACTGAAGCTTCGACGAGCTATGTACAAGTCGCTATGAGATACTTGGCATCCGGCTACACGAGCCACTACACATTCGTAGGAACTCAGACGGTCGGCTCTGGCTCTACTGTAAACACGAAGATCAAGAAGTACATCAACACTGCTGTCGTCTACACTCCTCAGCAGATAGGTGACTCTCTAGTAGACGCAGGAACGAGCGACAATGACATCTGGATGCTCGAAGGAACTATGATCGCTGGATCTCTTCACGACTTCAGATGCTCGATCTGGTACGACTCTTCCGACTCGAAGTACCATGTCGCATTCACTGCTATCGAAGTCGGCAAAGTAGGAGCAACGAACTGATGGACTGGATAACAAGCATACTTCCGTACGTGCCACAGACGGCTATTCCGATAGTCGTCGTGGCTATCGCTTATCTCAAGATCAACGGAGATCGCAGAACGACTAAGGAACAGAGAGACAAGGACTCGCTAGAGCTTCACGACAAGATTCTGAAGCAGGACTTCCAGATCGGACAGCTCAAGGACAACTACCAGTTCATGAGAACGGTCATGGACGATCTCCGCGATACGACGAACAACATCAACTTGGCTATCTGCAAGCTAGACAGCTCGGTCAACAATCTGACGGACACTGTCAAGGAACTCAAGTCAAGATGATCTTCACTATCGCATTCTTAGTCGTCTTCGTTATTTGCGGTTACATCGCGTTTAGAGACGACAATCACGACGAGTGGGGACAACACGGGAAGAAGTGAATTACGTCCTTAGAACCGGCTAGAATCGTCAAGAATGAGCCTTCCGTGAATTGATCCTGCAGGTTCTGACGTCTTTGACGCCATTGAAGACCTTCTTGACGTATTCCTTCATCTGTCTCTCGATCTTCTCGGCTGGGTGTCTCGCTCTCTTCAATCCGGAATAGTACGAGATGACTCGGTGCCAGTCGCTCATCTCAAGCTCATCGATGTCGTAGCCAGTCATCTCTGAGACTTCCTTAGCGAGAGTCTTCTCGAACACCCATCTGCCTTGATAGTCCCATCTGATGTTGAACTCTTCACTCGTTCGGTCGACCAAGTTCCTGAGAGTGACGGTGTGCTTAGAGTGATAGCCACACTTCTTGGCGATGGCTAAGCAGACTCTGTTCTTCGACCACTGTCTCATGTCTTCCGACCATCCAGAAGTGTAGCCGTTGTCGTTCTGGACGACAGCGCCGATGTCTATCATGAACTCTAGAGTCTCATCGACCGTCCAGTTGCAGAGTGGTACGTTAGCGGGCATATAGTCAATATACAAATATCTGCATCTACAAGAAGTCCCACCAGAGGGTAGGAAAGTAGGGGATATGGCTATAACCCTTTGGAAACCTCTAGTGGGACCGGAGAATCCGGTATATGATCACTAACACAGTTGCCACTACCGGAACTTATGTGAGAGTCTTTACTTCAAGCTGTCGAAGAACTCGCCTGTCGGCTTTGCCTCTTCAGCCTTCTGTTCAGATGCTGCCTTGACAGCTTCGATGAACGCGTTGTTCTCGGGCAGACGCCAGTTCGTGTCCCAGAATCCGTCTTCAGTCTTGGATCTGGATACGATGACGACAGCGGGAGTCTTCTTGAACTTCTTGCCGATCTTCTGAGCGAAGTCGATGATGCGGTCTTCGTCAGTGTCGTTGTCTTCGGAGTTCATAGCGTCTTCGTAGAGCTTCTTGGTGACTTCCATGCCGAGTCCAGAGATAGCGAGCTTGGTCAAGCGGTTCAGAGTGATCTCGATGGACTTCTCCGAGCTGAAGCCGAGATATGCGCTGATCTCAGTTCCGTCGACATCGATCGTGAGAGCGATGCTAGTCTTGCCAGACTTGGTAGACTTGTGCTCGCCGATGTTGACGACTTTAGCTTCTTTGTCTTTGAGTTCGCCGATCTTGTTCGAGCTTGTCTTGATTGAGGTGAAGTAGTCGTTGAAGTTTGCAGATATTGACATTGTTTGTTTCCTTTGCGCTTAGCGCTGTTTATTGCTTTATCTTTGGTCCTTTGATTTGAATAATAGAATTTATTAGTAGAGTTTGAATATCGCACGAATTACTCGCTTAATGATTCCTTCGCTCTTAATCGTATCTTTGTACTCTGAATGAACGATATTGTCTCGTTGTTTACGTCTAAGAACCCTATACTTCTCTAATTCATCTTCCGAGATCTTGCCTGCTTTGAAGTCTTTCAACGCATATTTGTATTTGGTGTAAGGCTTTAATGTGCCATTGTTCTTCTTAGAGTTCGTTGCACTATCTTTAGACTTAAGACATTTCTTCTTAGACTTGGATTGTTTCAATTTGTCCCTATTCTTGTAGTACTCGTGCCAAGCATCTCTGTATGGCTTGAATTCTTCCTCGGATATAATTCCGGACTTGAACTCTGCTCTCTTCTTCAAGAAGTCGTTATGAAGAGACTTTGGTTTATTACTTCTCTTTCTTCCTTGTTTGAGCCATATTAGCTCAGTAGCAGGCCTGTGGTAATAGACTCCCTCGTTTATGAGATCGATTGCCTTGACTCCAGGTCCTATCAGCTTATGATGACAAGTCCATCCGTTGAAGTTATCCTTCTTTGCTAGATCGTAATTATCAACCAAAGCTAATTCGTCAGCTTTGCACTTAGGGATGTATGGGTTAGGTCGATAGATCTTCTTGATCTTCATTAGTAGGGGAAGTTTGGTGATAGGGTCTTTCTTCTTCGCTAATTCTTGTACATTAACCATCAGGAGTACCCCTAAGCGAAGAGTCCGAGAACGGACATGACCATCTTCTTGATAGGATTGACTGGCTTGCGCTTCTCAGCACGGCGCTTCTTGCGGTAGACTGAGACCTTCTTGCGGTAAGCTTCGTACTTATCGATCGATCCGTACTTAGCGATGACCTGTTCTTGAGTGAGTGTTCTCTTCATATTTGCTCCTTGTTTGTGAGTTGTTTGTGTTGTTTGATGCAGTAAATATAACATCATACGACCCGCTTCGCAGACAGTTATTTGTAAATTCTTAGTTACAATAGCTGAAACGGCGACTTCTCGAAATTTGCGCTCGTATAAATAACGTAAATTGATCTTAAGACATAGATGAGGTCATCCGTCAACTGTCGTCCTCATCAAGACAGAAGAGCTTATTTCATGCGTTGTTCCTCGGTCTTCCAGCCCAAATGACAGTCTTGACGGATGGTTGGGCTGGAAGACTTCTTTGCATGATAGAGGAATAACATGAACATCGCAACTATAGACATCGAAGGTGATGGTCTGCGAAAGGAAATACAGCAGAAGATCTTCGAGAATGTTGGTCACTTCGACAATAATACGCTTCCTTGGTGCATCGGCATAACGACCGACAAGGGAACTAAGATGTACGTCTGCAAGCTTCCTAGCCAAGGAAGACTAGTAGGCAAGATCGGAGAGAAAGAGTACTACGGTCCTTGGCACAGTCAAGACGCTGTAGTTCCCGAGACCATAGACGGAGTTGAAGTCAAGAGATTCGACAACAGAGACAACATGATACTCTACGTAGTCAGTGAGCTGCTGAGACTCTCAGCTGAGGGATACGAGATCTTGTTCAAGGGCTACAGGGATCACCGAGTAATTGAGCCGGAAGATCTGGAGGAGTCATGCGAGTATGGAGAGATAGATGAGAACTTCGACTATGACAGGCAGTTGATACTCGCTAAGCTCGTAGACATAGCTAACAGAGCTCTAAGACCGATGAAGCTAGTCTACACTAAGAACTGGAATTACACTCATCGACAAGGCTACACAGGACAAGAGAGTCCTAATGACTTCATTGAGAATGGAATTAGACACTGCAAAGAAGATGTCGAACAGCTCTATAGACTAGCAATTGAAGGGAATACATGGAGGCCAGAATAGAGAAATTGACC
>AUXO014364336.1_pt1 | contig 20176 bp, 15 predicted proteins | sample 768731 | NCBI WGS metagenome assembly AUXO01 (sample SAMN02715735, study PRJNA202380) | gut metagenome | biome: sheep rumen | host: Ovis aries | place: New Zealand: Palmerston North
TATTCCATTGCTTTTCAGTATATCCTTTAATTAATTTTTCATAAATAGTTCTGCCAACCAAACTAATTGCTTGCTCCTCTAAATTTTTAGGTTCATCAGTTATCTCTTTTCTTTCACTTTCGATATGTCTGATAGCATCATCAGGTGTAAAAACATCATCCCATATTTTACTAAAAGTATTCATATTAAAAGGTAAATTATAAACTTCATCACCAATACGCGCTATAGGACTATTAGTATATCTATTAAATTCAACAAAAGAATTAACATAGTTCCACACATCTTTATAATCAGTATGAAAGATATGAGCACCATACTTATGGACATTTATACCTTCTATATTTTCTGTATAAACATTCCCACCAACAGTTTCACGTCTATCTATAACTAATACCTTTTTCCCATTTTTTTTAGCTAAATTAGCAAATGTCGCGCCAAATAAACCACTACCAACAATTAAATAATCATATTTCATATCTTACACCTCTTAATAGTCTGAGTTAAAAACTCGCCATTAATAACTTTCTTTTGTATTTTTTTAACATTACTAACATATTTCCTATATTGTTCATAATCTAAATTTTTAAAAAAGTCATTTAACTCACATAAACTATCAACAACAACACCAACTTCATTTTCCTTAACAAAATCGGATAAAGCTGACTTAGACCATACAATTACAGGAATACCACTAGCCATATACAAAGAAAATTTATGTGGGTTATTCCATTCTAAATACTTACCAAAATTACCATCACATTCATTGTAAGAATTACCATCCCAAACCAAACCAAAACCATCTTTTATTTTTTCTCTAGGTTTGTCTGATTTAAAGACACCTCTATAAACTATATGTTTATTAACTTCACCACTATAATTCATTCCATATAAATCATAATGATATTCATCAATATTTAAATCATTAAGTTTATATAAATAGCCAGCCTTACTCTCCGATAAATTACCAGCCACAATTACAGATTTAAAATCATAATTATCACTTTTTTTAGCACTATCATTTATTAAATAATCAAATAATTTCAAACATATAATTTTACTCTCTTCAACATTATTAGTAACTAAATAATCTTTCATCCTACTATTATGACAAATAACAATATCAAAATTATTTAAAAATTTAAATTCTTTAATATAATATTTAAAATATAATTTACCAATATTAGATGTTGTCCTGAGTAGATTAATATCATGAATTAACACTATACTTTTAATGTTATTCTTTAAACAGTATTTCTTTATTATCTTTGAATATCGATAGCTCATACTATCAAAAGGATATTGAAATAATAAAGTAGAATTTTTAGGAATATTTTTTAGTATTTTCTTTAACTGAATATAATTCAAAAAAATATTCAAAAACAAATTTTTACTTTTAATAATAATATATTTTATTAAAAATTTATTTTTTGTAAGTATTTTATTAACATCTTCTCTAGCTTTAGAAGTAGCAGTAAAAGTATCTTCATATTTCGTATCAATAACTATTCTCATTTAATAACATCTCCATTTCTATTTTAAAATATTTAAAAATAATATTATAAACAATAGCAAATTATTTATTTTTTTCATAACGTATAACACGAATTAATAAAATTAAAAATGAAACAAAAATTAAAACCATTGAAAAGAAATAAGAACCAACAGCCCCATCAATGCCATATCTTTTTACTAAAATAAAAGATAAAACAACAGAAATTAAACAGATGAAAAAATAAATAAGAGCTTGCGGCTTAGTTTTTTTAAGTGAAATCAACACATTTGAAAAAATACTAGTAATAGAATAAAACATTGCACCAAGTAGTATAATAACTAGATGTAACTTATATTTTTTTAAATTAATATCATAAATTAAATTTAAAATAGGAATTCCAAGCATCCATGCTCCAATAATAGAAAAAATTGTAAAAATAACAACAAACAAAGACAACTTAATAACTAAATTAATTAAATGACCAAAATTAAATTTTTTTATACTGTCATTAATTTCTAAAAGAAAAGGATGTATCGCAAATTGCGCTACTATAGAAATAACTGTTGTTGGCATAACAATAATTCCAAAAATTGTTTGAATTTTATTAACCGAATAATAGTCTATCGCATATTTTTGTATATTTACTAAAAACAAATTTAAAAAGATAAAAACAAAAGTATAAAAACCACTTTTAAAAATATCATATACCCTATTTTTATCAAAAAAATATTTTTCATTAATTTTAGAAACTTTAATATCGTATAGAATCAAAACTAAAAAATCAATAATTAATACAGATAAAATTGAAAAAATAAGATTTTTTGTATAATAATCTACTAAAAAGAAAGAAACAATCCCCAAAATAGATCTAATAGATAAAGAAATTCCAACTTTATTTAACTCATCATTCTTTTGTATAATTGAATGAAAAGTATCGCTTAAAGCTTCAAATACTTTCATAATAACTAAAAGTAGCAAGACAAAAGACTTATATATATTATAACTTCTTATAAAACAATAAAATAAAACAATAATAATCATAATAATAGAAGTAATAATATGAACGTTTAAATATGAAATATTATCATGTTTTTTATCATTGTCAGTTACCTGAAATACTCGTCCACTATAAACACCAACAATATATAAAAGACAAGCCATAGAAAAAGAAAAAGAAAAAATTCCAGCATTATCCATACCATTAATTCTTTTTACAATTATAAGAAAAAACAAAGAATTAAAAGCACTCAAAGTTGTTCCAAGTGTATTCCATACTAAATCACTAACTTTTTTATTCATTTTCTACTAACCTTCTGTTCTTTCAAAAGAGATATCTCCTGTACCAACAATCTAATTTTTCTATCTTGAGAAGATAAAATAACAGTAAAAGCAATATTAATAATAACTAAGGACCCAATCAATAAAGAAAAAATCATATTAGAAGATAAATTAAATCCAAGAAGTTTAGTAATAAAACCAAGTAATCCAGGAACAAGTAAAAAAATAAACAAAACACCAAAAATCAAAATCCAAACAATGGAATATTTAATATTAATTTTATTTCTTCTGACAAAATGAATTATTAAAAACATTATAAAAAAGACAAAAATACTACAGTAAAGAATCAAACTATCACTCATTTATTATTTTCCTCCAAACCAACTACTATTATAGATAAAATAACATTAAACATATAATAAGCATTTTTCCAAGCTCTAATACTAGAAACACCATTTTCTCTTTTATGCATTTTTACATCAACTTCATGAACAATATATTTTTTCTTTAAAACCCAAGTAGTCGAAACAGGCTCAGGATATTCAGCTGGATAATTTGATGCAAATTCAGCAATAAGTTGTTTGTTAATTGCTCTAAATCCAGAAGTAGTATCATATATTTTTTTACCAGTCACAAGTTTTATAAAAAATGAAATAATATTTATACCTACTCTTCTAGCTTTACTAGATTTAAAATCACTGCTATTACCAACAAATCTAGAACCAATAACCATATCAGCAGTACCTTTTTTTATATCTTCTACAATATTATTTACATATCGAACATCATGCTGCCCATCACCATCGAATTGTATAGCTATATCATAATTATTTTCTAAAGCATACTTATAACCTGTTTGAACAGCACCACCAATTCCTAGATTATTAATTAAAGAAATACATGGAATTTTATTTTTATGACATATTTCGCTAGTCTTATCAGTACTGCCATCATCAATAACAATAAAATCAATTTTCTCCTTTGATTCTTTATTATATTCCATTATTTTATCACACGTATTAAAAATATTCTTTTCCTCATTATAAGCAGGAATAATTAATAATGTTTTCATTTTACACCAACCTTACTTCCTAAAACAATTATATCAAAAAAATATTGTTAAATCATCAAAAATATTAAACAAACCAAGAATAATTACCAATTAATATTAAAACCTAAACTTTTTAAATATAACCTATAATTTTTTCGCCACCATTTAGATATTTTTAAATTATAAATAAAATTAAATAAAATCTGTCTTAATAGCTCAATAATAGAACTGACAATAAAAATAATAATAGCAGCTAAAAATATATGAATAAATATTTTTTTTGAAATAAGAACTTTAGGAAATTTAAACAAAGTATACATATTATTACGAATAAAAATATTCTCATGAATCAAATAAATTCCAAAAACAGACCTCGATATTAAATTAATAAATTTACTATTAAAACTCATATAATAAAAAATCATAAAATATGATATAGATTGAAAAACAACTAAAGGATTATCATATTTATCAAAACCAGTATAAATAATATTTCCAATATAATTAAGAAAACCGTCATAATTTAATAATTGAGAACTAGAAATATGAATAGAATAATTAACGTATGCAAGCAAAAAAAACAAAATAACAAAAAATAATTGCTTCATATTTTTAGAGTATTTCATACCTAAATATGATTTATCTATAGGATACTTTTTTAAATAAGCACCCAAAAAATATAAAAAGGTAAAACTTACAATAGAAGAACCATATGAAACAGTATAATTCACCAATGCTTCTTGATTAGTAAAAGTAGAAAGCAAAGAAAATAGAAAGAACATAAGTATAATAATTCGTTTATGATCTTTTTGCGTAACAGCATTTATTAACTTATTATAAAATGGAGAAAAAATATACATAATCATATAAACTCGAATAAACCAATAATTCTCCAAATCAAATGGAAAAAAATTTCTAAAAGCTGTTGTAATACTTAAATCAGCAATACCTAAAAAAATAAATATTAAAAAAAATAAAATTTTATAAAAAACAACAGAATTATTCAATTGTAATAATTTAGACATTTTAAAAGAAGAATCAACTAAGAAAAACCCAGAAACTAAAACAAAAGAATTAACATGAACTACAATAATAGATTTAAAAAAATCAAAGAATAATTTTAAATAAGGTGATGCACTATAAACATCTACACCATATAAAAAAATATGCCAAATAATAATCATAAACATAGACACAATTCTCATTAATTCAAAATTAGACTGCCTTACTTTCATAAAAACCTCCAAGAAGTGTAAATAAAAAGCCAATATAATGATTTAAAAAACCAATTATACCATACCCCTATAATCATTTTATCAAAACAATAAAAACTAGTCTATATATAATTATAAAAAAAAGCAAAAACAAAAAAAGCCTATATAGCTATAATAAGCTTTATGACTTTTAAACATCAATAATACCAAACAATTATTGATAAAATAAATTGAAGAAGGAAAACTGCAATAGACGAATATAAAATTTTATCATCTAATTTAAATAATGACCTTTTAGGAATAAAACATAGGACAAAAGGTACAATTAACGGAAAGAAATATCTACCCTGAACACCAGAAACAACTTTTTCTTTATAACTAGACCAAAGTAAATACATTCCTCCAAAAATCATAAAAACACAAAATAATATGCTAACAAAAAGAATAATTCTTTTCTTATAGTCTAAAATATTATTTTCACTAAAAATAATATATAAGAATAATAACAAATAAAAAGCAGAATAAATATCATTAACCTTGAAAATAAACCAGCCAAAATATCCAACCAATCCCCTAACATAAAACATGGTATTAAATTTTAAAGTATTAAATGCCACAAAAAATATATTTAAAGGATGTTTAATAATATAAGATAACTGTCTTGAAGCATTATGATCAATTAAATTACTAGCAGTATCTGTTATTCCTAACGAAACCAAAAAACTTAATAATTTCATAAACCCAACAAAAGCAACAAAAAACAATAAAATATTTAGGTATTTATTCCTTTCAAATTTTTCCTTAGGAATAAAAAATATCATAACCCCTAAAGGAAAATAAACTGGTTTAATATTAACAATAATAGAAAGTAACAATAATGGAAACAACAACTTTTTAAATGTTAACTTAGACTTTGAACACAATAGTTTAAACATATAAGCCACAAACAATAAAGAAGCAGAATTTAGAATAGAATCATAAGAGTAAGAAATCATTTGTTGAACAAACATCATCATTGTTGCTACTAATAAAAATAAAGATTTATATTTAGGTGTAATTTTAATTGCCATATATACTATAAAAAAGGAACATAAAAAAGAAAATAATCGTCCAAAATAAAATATAAATAATGGCGAATTAGATAAAAAATCAGCTATTTTAATACCGATAGCTTGTGGAATATATCCCAAAATAGGATTAATACCAGCAGCAGTATTAAAAAAAACAACATTTTTACCATTTTTCGAGCAATTTGCTATATCATCCAAATTTCTAACTTTATCAGTAACTTGAACGTTAGAATAATTTAGACATTGAGAATTGTCAGGAACTATCGTAAACTTATTATCAAAACCATTAAATTTAAAATTATCATCAAATATCTGCGAATTAGAAAAAGATCTATAAAAATGATGATATTCATCAGGAATCGTTAATGGTGGAAAAATAAATAGAATAGGAATCATAAATAAAGTCAAAATAATATAGAATTTTTCGTAGGACAATTTTTTACTATTGATTAAATAATTAATTGTAAAAAAAACAACAAAACTATAAATAATTAAAATTATTTTAGCACAAAAAACATTTTCATTTTGTTTTACAGAAAGTCTAAAAGCGATATTACCAGTCTTCTTATCAGAAAACAATGCAACAGAATTGCCTTTCTTAGTTTTAGAGTCAGGAGAAAAATAAACATTGTATTGTTTCAATTTAGAAATAGAAGTATTTCCAATATTAAAGCATTTTATTTCTCCATCATGTAAAGATTTAACATTAAATTTCTTTTTGTATATTACATCATCATTATCTTTAACATAAAAAGTTAAATTAGAATTATTTCTTCTACGAAAAGTTCCAAAAGGAAAACAAATGTTAGTAAAAGATTTATCAGTATCAACAAAATCAAATTCAACTTTCGTATCTTTTAATATTTCTATTATTTTATCACCAGTTGATTGATTAAAAACATCATAATAATTATCTACTCTATTAAGTGAAAATGAAATTATAGTATATATGCTTAATAGAAAAAAGAAAAAAACACAAAAATTATTAGGTAAAACCCAAATCTTATGCTTATCAATAAATAATTTCCATTTTTGATTGATAAATATAATTTTATTCTTAATATATAATAATAAGGTATTAAAAAGCTGTAAATCACAAAAAATATAATTATAAAAAACAATGTAAAATGCAGAAAATATATTTTTATATCTAATTTCATCAATAACTTCAATTAAGATATATCTTAATAATAAAATATCAATTAATAAAAATAAAAATGAAAAACATAATCTTTTAATATTAAATTGTCCACTTTTAATCTCAATATACAAAAAAAGAACAATATAAGAAATTAAAGCAGCAACAGCATATTTTCCATTAACAATATTAAAAAGAAGAAGAAAAAACAAAAGATTAAAAATAGATATTTTATTTTTCATTTTCGCCACCGCCTATTTTAAGCATAAATCCATAATCTTTACTCAAATTTTTATTATAATAAATATCATTATCTAAGTTGCAAGATTCTCTAATTAAATTTTTATCATTCTCAGAAATTTCATATCTATCTTTTCTAGATATATCTTTTTGATTAATAGATAAATGAGAAAGTAAAACATTTTGATAGTTGTTTTTAAGTATTTTTAAACAAAAATCAATAGAACTTAAAGTAAAATCAACATCTTCTCTAAAACCATTAACTTCATCATATTTCTTCTTCGAAAACATTAAAAACACATCAGAAAGAGCGCTATAATTATAAGGTACTAATAATCTTCCGTATAAGCCATATGAATCAGTAAAATAACTGCTAAACGCATCAATATAAATATTTTTATTACTTAAAATAAGTCCAGCACTTTTAATTAATTTACCATAATTATATATTTTAGGACCAACAACCCCTATTTCATTTTGAGAAGCATATCCAATCATCTCTTCCAAAATATTTAAATCGTTTAGCTTAATCTTACCAGAAACAATTAAGATATACTCCCCTTTAGCCGTTTTTATTAAATTATTTATATTATCTTTTTTGAAAACTACATTATTATAATTAATGTCTAATTTATCAAAATTAACAATTATCTCAAAATTTTTATAAGAATTCTTTCTATATAATTCATTTAAATTGTTCTTAATTGATTTTTTATTACAATCAATCATAATAACACTTACTAAAGGATTACCTTCAACATTATAGTGGACAACATAATGAGTAGTTTTTATAGGAACAGTTACATAAGCATTTTTACCCTTTCTTTTTAAAGAAGCTTCAACAGCCTTTTTACCATTCTCAATAGCATAAGTCTTATTTCCAATAGTATCAGCCGTAGATCCAGGGACCTTTCTCCAATGATATAAAATCTCAGGTATATGATATATTTTTTCAGCTTGTTCAGTTGCTCTTAAAAATAAGTCAAAATCTTGAGCACCAACATACTCTTCCCTAAAGCCACCTATTTTATCAAACAATTCCTTCTTAATTACAGTAAAATGGCAAATATAATTTCCTCCATATAAAGAATGCTCAGCAAAATCACTTTTAAAATGTGGCTCACATAAATTACCAGACATATCAAGTTTATCTTCATCACTATAAATAAAGTCAGCATCATGCTCATTTATAGCTAAAACAACCTTATATAAAGCATCAGAAGATAAAATATCATCATCATCCATAAGTGCGATATAATCACCGCTTGCAATTTCTAAAGCAGAATTAGTAGCTTTAGATATGTGGCCATTTTCCTTTCTATAAACAATTTTTATTCTAGAATCTTTTTTTTCGTATTCCTTTAAAGCATCAATTGTATCTTTATTGGTAGAATGATCATCAGCTAAACAAATTTCAAAATTTTGATAAGACTGATTCAATATAGAATTCAAACAATCAGATAAATATTCAGGTTCAATATTATAAACAGGAATAATAAAAGAAATCAAAGGACCTTTGGTTATAATATGTTCATCTTTCTTATTATGTCTTTTAATCCATATATTATAATCTTTAACATCAAAAGGATTATAGTATTCCTTTTTCATAGAAAGTTTTTCTATAAATGACTTAAAATACTTCTTCCAATATTTTGGCGGAATAATAAAATGATGTCTATTCCACATTAAAACTATAACATTCTTAATTAAAGAAACATATTTCATACTATCATAACTCCTCTGCAAATCTTTTTTCTAAACGCTTAAAAACAGAATAACCAAATACTAAAATTACAAAGCACACAATAAATATTTTTAAAACATCATTCATATTAGGAATGGTTCCTTCATAAAGTATTTTTCTATAAAACGATATGATATCAAACATTGGATTTAATTTAAAATATTTAAGTAAATTATTTGGAATCATAGAAGGCTCATATACTATTGGGCATAAATAAAACATAAGCATCATAAAAATATTTATAATATATTCAACATCTCTTATATATACTGTAATTGAAGAAAAAATAAACGCAAAACCCATTTGTAAAATATATTGCATTATAACAACTACCGGAAAAAATAACACAGCATCAGTTAAAGCTATTCCACTAAATATTAGAGCAATAAATACAATAATTTGCGTTATTAAGAAATTGACTAAATTACTTGTCAAAATTGATATTGGAAGAATTTCACGAGGAAAAAAAACTTTTTTTATTATTCCGCCATTTGTTACAATACAAGCAGCACTTTGAATAATAGTATTATTAAAAAAAGTCCAAGGCATAAGTCCAATCATCAAGTATACAGTATAATTTTCTATCCTATTTCCCATAATATGAGGAAATACTAATGAATAAATTATAAGTTGAAACAATGGATTCAAAAAACTCCATAAAACCCCTAGAATTGATTTTTTATATTTACCTCTAAAATCTTTTAAAATTGATGTTTTTAAAAATTCTCTATAGTTATATAGATTTTTAATTAGAGTCATCTAATCACCCACATTCCTTAATATATTCTTTTAAAACGACATCTGTGTTATCATCCATTTTTATTTTGCCATTACTAAGCCAAACAGCTCTATCACATAAAAATTTAACTGACTCTGCAGAATGAGATACAAATACCATTGTCTTTCCCTGTTTTTTTAATTCTAACATTTTATTTAAACATTTATCTTGGAATCTTTTATCACCTACAGCTAGTATTTCATCAATTAATAATATATCTGCATCTACGTTAATAGCAACAGAAAAAGCAAGTCTCATATACATTCCTGATGAATATGTCCTAACTGGGCTGTCAATAAAATCCCCTAACTCTGAAAATTCTATTATTTTATCTATTCTATTATCTATTTCTTTTTTTGTTAAGCCAAAAATTGATGCATTAAAATAAATATTTTCTCTACCTGAAAAATCCTGATGAAAACCAGCGCCTAATTCAAGTAATGATGTTAATTTACCATTAACGGTAACACTTCCTTTAGTAGGATATATAATTTTAGTGATCAATTTTAATAATGTACTTTTACCACTTCCATTAACGCCAATTAGAGCTACTGTTTCCCCTTGCTTTATATTCAAGTTAACGTCTTTTAGAACATGAAAAATTTCTTTTTTATTACTATTAAATCTAATTAATCTTTCCTTTAGTGTATTTGCCTTATCATTATAAATAATAAAATCTTTATATAGATTTTTTATTTTAATAACATATTTACTTTCTTTCATGAAAACCTCCATTTAAATACATTAATATTCTACCATATATACATTAAAAAATCCATAACAAAAGGATACATTAGGCATCCTTTTGTTAGTCCTATATTTTAATTTTTTCTAAACATTTTTATTATTTTACCTGTAATCTTATTATTATATATACGATTACACAATTTATAATATCTTGAATTTTGCATATAGTCTGGTATTTTTACAGTTTCTATTATCTTCTGCTCAAATATTACTTCTTCAAACGGTACAATTTTTTCCCCCATTTTATAATAATCATTCATTGAAAAATTATATTTTTTTTGTATAATATTATAATATCTTTCATTTTCAAATAATTTACCAATATTTTTATATCCTATGAATCTACCAAGCTGAGAATAATATGGACAATTATAATGTATTAATGCTTTTTCATATTCAAAAGAAATAAGATCATCTTTAAAATTACTCTTAAACAATTTATCTTTGAATGCATCATTAAACAAATTATATGAACAATTATTAAAAAAATCATTTTTTATATTAAAAATTTCATAAATAATTAAATTAAATGACTTATCGTTTAAAAATGAAGTATTTTTACTATGACTACTTAAAATGCGGAAATGTGTTAAATTTTCTTGAATTATATAAATATCATATTGTTTAATTAATCTTATCCAAAATTCGAAATCAGGAAGCTGTCTATATGTATTCTTATATTTTCCAATTTTTAAATAAACTTCCTTTCTTATCATGACACTTGGATGACATAAACAATTTCCATTATCAAAAAAATATCTATACCACTCACTTTGTTTACGATTTCGTTGATTAAATATTTTAACATTGAAATTATCATTTTCTAAAATAAGATTATCTTTTTCATCAACAAAATCAGCAAGTGTAAAACACGCAGCTTTATCTTTATGTGTATCTAAGTAGTCAATTTGTTTCTGTAATTTAGTTGGTTCCCAATAATCGTCAGAATTTAATAATGCAATATATTCAGAATTAGCGAATTCAATTAATTGATTTAAAGTTACAACTGCCCCTTGATTTTCTGCGTTATAATATTTTATTATTCTAGGATCTTTGTACGAATCAATTATTTTTCTAGAATTATCAGTTGATGCATCGTCAATAATTATTAATTCAAAATCTTTATAAGTTTGATTTAATACACTATCAATTGCTTTTTTTAAAAATTTACCATGGTTATATGAAGGAATTACAACACATAATTTTTTCATTACTTTTCCTCCTCAATCAATTTTTTTAAAAGTTTTATTCTTGGTTTCATCTGTGAATCATAATTGTACAATTTTAATATGTTTTTGCGACAATTTTTAGCAAGTTTTCTTAACAATTTTGCATCATTATATAATAATTCCACTTTTTCTATTATATCATTTACATCAGGTTTTATTATAATAATATTCTCCATGTTTCTATAGTAATCATTACACATATTTAATTCATCAGTACACAAAATAAGTGTTTCTCTAATACCTGCTTCCGTACAACTAGCAGTAGGAAAACCATCAAATGCACCATTAAGTAATATATTAGGCCTATTGGCTGAAATAATTAAATCTTTGTCTTTAAAGAAATTATCAAATTGTAATTTATCCATAGTTCCATAAAAAATAATGTTTTCCTTGCAATTTTTTGGCACTATGACATCTTTATCAAAATTCCCAACAACATGATATTTTATATTGCTATATTTTTTTGCCAGCTCATCTGCCATTTCTATAAATAAATCATACCCCTTGTCTTCTCCATATTTAGTATACTTATGAGCCATAAATACTATATCTAATGTATCTTTCTTCCCATAATATGTTCCCTTTTTAAATTTTTGATTGTTCATATTATTCATTACTACACCGAAAATCATTTCAATTTGACTTGGTTTACAAAGTTTTTTGCTAATTAAATATTTTTTTACTGGTTCTTGTGTTACTATAACTTTTTTAAAATTTTTGAGTTTCATTATTTTTCTTAGATCTGCATCACACTTTTTATCATTAAAAAGCATTCCTCCACCAGGATATAATTCAAATGCAAAAGGTATTTTCTTTTTTCTTAATAATTCATAGTTTTCATCTACCGTATTTTTGAAAATAAAATACATAAAGCGTGTATTGAGCTTATTTACTAATATTGGAGAATATTTAAAAATCTTATTTGCAACAACACTATTATTTTTTTTGTAAGTTTTAAATGTTTCTTCAATAGTATCACTGCTTAAAATATCTGCAGCTTTATATGTACATAGAACAAAACTGTTATTAATTTCATATAAATAATTTGTAATTTCTTCATAAGTAAATGGACTTAGCGCAATAGGAAAAATATTATCAATTATTAATAAATCAAATTTATCTTGTTTATTTAAAGTAGTATTATTAATAATATAATTAGTAAAATTACAATATTCATAATCATAGCAATAATTAAAGAAACTATTATATTCTTTAATATAATTAATAAGTTTTACATTTTTTTCATCACTATTCAAAGAAGACCAAAATGAATCATAATGCTTTCTATAAGTCGATAAATATTCATCATAATAAGCTATTAAGCCAAAAGTTGAATAATATGTATTAAAGAAAAAATCATATAGTGGCAAGTCAAAAATATTATTATCAATATATTTTAAATAGTGAGCATTATAAAAACTGCATCCTAAATTTCCAATAAAATATTTTCCATCAATTAGTTCTTGTGTTAAATAATATTCTTTTTTTATGCTATATATATTTTTATACAGTAACTTATTACTATCATCTAATATATTTATTGAATTAAAAGCAACACTTACAAATGGCCTTTCATTCAAATATTTTACAAATTTATCAATTCTAAATGATGAGTTCCAAAAATCGTCTCCTTCGCAAAAAGTAAAATAATCAGTTTCTTTAAATTCAGTAAGTGTTTTTTTAAATGATGAAATTACTCCTTTGTTTTTCGCATTCTTAAAAAATTTAACTTTTATTTTTTTACTTTTATTTCTTTTTAAAAAATTATCTATCAGTAAAGCCGTTTTATCATTAGAACAGTCATCTATAATGATTAATTTAATATTATAATCACCTTTTTGTTTAAAAATACTTTCTAAACATTCAATAATATATTTTTCATGATTAAATGTAAATACCCCAATTCCAATCGTTTTTACCTTTTTATTATTAAGCGAGAAAGAAATTGAATTTGTACGTTTAATCATGTCTTCATATTTAAACATTCCATCCACTTTTTTTTGATATACTAAAAATGTTTTATACTCATATATTATTTTAAATTTATTTTGATTTAGTTTAACATTTACATTATCAAAAATAATAATACCTTTGTCAGCCATTATTTCGTCAACAATTAAGTCCAAATTTTTAATATATTTATTTATATATAAAAGATTAATCTTACTTTTTGAAAATTTTCTTAGGAATTCTGAAGCAAGTGGAATTATTGAATTCTTTTTTACATTTGATGCAAAAAAAACTTCGTTATTTTTCTGAATTTCAGAAACAATTTCATTTAAGCTATCACAAACACATAAGCATATTTCAACTTTAAAAATTTTAAGAAGCATTTTTATAAAATTTATATTTTTCATTTATTACTATACCTTTTTATTATTTTTGATGGAACACCATATGATAATGAATTATCTGGAATATTTCTAATAACTAAAGATCCTGCTCCTATAGTACAATTTCTCCCTATTGTTATATCATCAATAACAGTAGTTCCAGTTCCTATCCACGTTCCTTCACCAACAATAGTATTACCACATAAAACACTTTTTGGTGACATATGAACATGGTTAGCAACAATACATCCATGCTCAACAATTGAACCACTATTAATAATAGCATGATTACCTATTATAGCGCCAGAGTTTATTATTACTCCAGGCATTATAACTGTTCCTGCACCTATTTTAACATTTTCACATATAATAGCGCTTTGATCAATTAAAGTAAAAAAAGCAACTTTATCTGATAAATGTTTTTCTAACTTCATTCTTGCAGGAACATTTCCAAAAGCAATTAAAAACTCATCATTTCTATAATTAGATACATTAGCTATTTCATCAACTATTGGCAGATTAGTTATGTTTTTAGCACCATTATCAACAAAAACTCCATCAATTTTTATGCTTTGTTTTTTTGCGATATCACAAATTACAGAAGCATGACCACCAGCACCAATTAAGTATTTCATTTTTTTATCACCTTACAAATTCTTTTTACATCCTGCGGTGTTAAATCATAATAAATAGGCAAAGTTAAAATATTTTGTGAAACACTTCTTGCGATACTTACATTAGCATCTTTAAAATTTTGATTTTCATTATAACATTCCATATCACTTGTCACAGGATAAAAGTATTTTCTTGCAAATATCCCATTCTCATTTAATTTTTCAGATAGTTTATCACGGCTCATCCCATATGTTTCTTTATCAACGATAATTGGAAAATATGCATAATTATATTTTATTCCTTCATCATCAAATTTAAAAGTTTTGATACCTTCAATTTTTTCTAACTTTTCAAGATAATCAAATGTTATCTCCTTTCTTTTTTTAATTATTAAATCAATGTCATCTATACACGCTAATCCCATTGCAGCACAAAATTCATTCATTTTAGCGTTTCCACCTATTTCGGTTACTTGTTCATAATCAGAAATTCCAAAATTTTGAATCAGTGCAAGTTTATGTGAAAGACTTTCATCAGAACATACTGTCATACCACCCTCTATTGTATTAAAAAGTTTAGTAGCATGAAATGAAACCATAGAAATATCACCATAATTTAATATACTGCTATTATTTTTAAAAACTCCAAATGCGTGAGCAGCATCATAAATCAATTTAAGATGATGTTTTTTTGCTATTTTTTCTAAAGCATCAACATTACAAGGAAATCCATACACATGGACCGGCAATATAGCAACTGTGTTATCAGTGATTAAGTTTTCTATTTTATTTTCATCAATAGTCATATCACTTTCTTTAATATCACAAAAAACAGGGGTATAACCACAATTTACAATAGCGTGAGTTGTTGACACAAATGTAAATGGTGTAGTTATTATTTCCCCTTTTTTCATATTTAATCCTTTTATTGCACATTCTAGTGCATTATGCCCATTACAATACAAATTTATATTATTATTCTTTATATATTCACTTAATTTATTTTTAAATTCAATTAGTAGAGGTCCATTATTTGTTAACACACCACTATTCCATATTTTGGTTAAATATTCTTCATATTTATCTATTGGAGGTAAATATGGTTTTGTAACATATATATTCTTCATAATTTAATCACCTACAGTAATTATAACACATTTATATTAATCATTTTTTAAAAAAATAAAAAAAGTAGAAAAATATTTTTCTACTTAATATTGTTTATAAAAAATATTCATATCAACATTTCCATTAATACCTGATATTTTGCCTTCTGAATAATATTGCCAAACCTGATATGGCTCAGTATAATTTGATGGATGACTTAAAGGATTTGCTGCACTGCTTTCGTTTAGAAAATTTGCCATCCAAACTTCATACTCTGATAGTTGATTCATATCTAAATTGTTATATAAAAAACTTTTGTTTGAATATATCATTGGTGTATAACCAGCATTTTTTATAGTTTCCAAAAATGCTTTGGCAATTCTTGTTCTTTCATCTTTTGTTAGGTGATCTGCTCTACCACATCTGGTATTATTAATCCAACACGGCGTAAATTCCGTATCAAAAACGATTGGCAAGTCAAAAGTATTTTTACCACCTTCACGATTAACTAAAAATATCACCTTATTTGCCTCTTCGCGAGCTTCATTTTCATTTATAGCTTGCGAATATACATAAGCTCCTATTTTAATTCCCGCCATTTTTGCGTCATGAACAAATGATGAAAACTTTGTATCTTCCGACAATGTACCTTTAAAGCCATATCCTCTATAAGCAGCCCTAATAAAAGCATAATTAATTCCATCATTTTTAATGCTATTCCAGTTTGTTATAGTATTATGATATGACACATCTATTCCAAAGGAGACATTTTTATATACATATATTTTTTTAGTAATAGAATCTATTTCTTCATTCAATTTAGTATATAATTTCAAACATATTATGTGATCACCTGCTCCAACCAATGACAAATCGATATTTGATTTAAAACCAGGAAGAGTATTAGTTGTACTTCCACCATAGATTCCTGACGATAAAATATCATTTCTTTCCGTTCTCTCAATCTTTGATGCAAGAGTATTTGTAATATCTATTCCATCAATAAATACTTTTATATAAGAATCACTTAATTCAGACATCTCCCAACCTGTCAAAATCATTTCGTTAGAAAAAAGACTAGTTGTTGGTGATTCAAGAACTAAAGAACCATCAAATTTTTTTAAATTAAATTTTATTTCTTTTGATGCAACAATTTCATTCATAAATTTTTTTGATTTTATTTGAACTTTTAAAATATGTTCTCCATCTTTTAAATTAGAAATATTTAATGTTTCAAAAAAACCATTATTTTCTTTTATATAATTTCCTACAATACTTGTTTGATACCTTTTTGCTTCATCTACTACTAAAGAATTATCAATATACATTTCAATAATACTATCAGAAACATCTGTATCTACAATTCCTTGCACATACATATTATCTTTATAAGTATAGTCTATCAATGGATAATCAAAAGAAAAAGATGCATTAAATTTTTTTAAATTAAATTCTTTTGACTCGCTTGCAAGCAATTCTCCAGTATTTACATCTATTAATTCCGCACTTATTTTATGCTTACCATTTACTAAAGATGTTGTGTCATAAGTTCCATAAAAACCATCTTTATTCGAAAGCTCAATACCATAAGAAGCTAAATCGTTTCTTAAATATCTATTTATAAATTTTTCTTCTTTTCCATCAATTTTTATTATCAGGTTTGTATCTTTACAATTTGTTAATGCCCAGCCTTGCACATACATATTATTATTATATAAATAATTAGTTATAGGAAATTCAAAATTTATTTTAGAATCATATTTTTTCATTTTAAATTTTTTTGATTTAGATATTATCTCTTTATTATCTTTATATAAACTAATTTTTAATTCGTGCTCTCCATCAATAATATTCTTTAAATTATATGTTTGATTAAAAATATTATTAGTTTTTTTAAAGCTATTATTAATGTAAACATTATCTATAAACATTTTTACCTCAATATCAGATAATGATTCGCTACTTTCACCTTCGATATACATTATATCGCTATACTGATAGTTTATCATCGGGTATTTAATTAAAAGGTCAAAATCATACTGTTTTACATTAATTTTCTTCGATACAGAAGTTATCATTTCGTTTGTTGTATTATCTTTAAGTAACGCTTTAATTTCATGCTGTCCATCAGGAATATCACCTGTGCTGATTACAGTATAAAACATATTTTTCTCATCAATAAAATTTAAATAATCAATTTTAGTATCATCAATAAATACTTCAACAGATTTATTAGGACAATCTGTATTAAATATTCCTTCTATATATATTTTATCTTTATAATCATAATTAGTAATCGGATAATTAAATTTTACTTCTCCATTATATTTTTTAATATTAAAAGTTTTTTTTGTCTCAGCAAGGAGGTTATTATCACTACTATATAATTTGACTGCAATATCGTGATGTCCATCTTTAATATTAGTTAAATCAATGGTTTTATAAAAGCCTATATTATTTTCTTTTTCAAAATTATCATATGCAATATCAATTATATTATCATCAATCAATGTAAGAAGTTTAGTATCTTTTTCGTCAGTTTTAAAATAACCTTCTATGTACATTTTATCTTTATACTGATAATTTATAATTGGATAATTAAGCACAACCATATTTTGATTATCTTGCGCTATTACATTATTGTTAAAAAAGAATAAAATAAAAGCAAATATAAAACATAGCAAAAAAAACTTAAATTTTTTCATATATCGTGTCCACCTATCTTTCCATTAAATTATAACAAATATTTTTAAAAAAAGAACCATAAATGGTTCTAATATTTAAAATATTTAGGACTTTTTGATAAAGTCAAATGTTTAGCATCTTTCTCAGAAGTAAGTGGGTTTGTAATACCATATTCATCAAACATACCTTCCCAGTCGATACCAAGTTCTGGATCATTCCAGTATATGCCGCCTTCCATATCAGGAGCATAGTCATTATCAATTAAATACTGAAAAATAGTATCATCCTCTAAACTTATAAAACCATGGGCAAAACCTCTAGGTACAAATAATTGCCTATTATTATCTGGAGTAAGCAGTACCGCAGTATGCTCACCATAAGTTGGAGAGCCTTCTCTAATATCAACAACGACATCAATAGCCGCTCCATTAATAACCTCTACTATTTTAGCTTGACACTTAGGATCTTTCTGAAAATGAAGTCCTCTAACAACCCCTTTAGAACTTTTACTACGGTTTGCCTGAACAACTTTTTCAAATTTAATACCCAAATTATTTAAATCTTTTTGAATAAAATAAGGGCTAAAATAACCTCTATCATCGCCAAATCTATCTGGCTCTAATATAAAACAATCTTGTAAATTTGTCTCAATTTTCTTTACCATAAACTTCTCCTATTTTTTTAACGTTTTTTGATAAGCTTGCTTATATTCACCACTTAAAATATCATTTATCCAATCTTGATGATTTAAATACCACTCAACAGTTTCCTTAATTCCATCTTCAAAATTATATGTTAAATTCCAGCCAAGTTCTCTTTCAACCTTAGATGAATCAATCGCATATCTTAAATCATGACCTTTTCTATCCTCGACAAAAGTAATTAAATCCTCTGATTTACCCATTTGTTTTAAAATAGTTTTTACTACCTCTAAATTAGTTCTTTCAGAGTGTCCGCCTAAATTATAAACTTCACCCTCTTTGCCATTTCTAACAATTAAATCAACACCAATATTATGATCAATTACATGAATCCAGTCTCTAACATTAGCCCCAACCCCATAAACAGGAATTTTTTCGTCTTTTAATGCCTTAGAAATAACCACAGGAATTAATTTTTCAGGGAACTGATAAGGGCCATAATTATTTGAACATCTAGAAATTGTTACAGGAACTCCAAAAGTTCGCCTGTAAGCCATTACAAGTAAATCAGCTGATGCTTTTGAAGTTGAATATGGACTAGATGTATGTATTGGAGTTTCTTCAGTAAAAAGTAAATCAGGCCTATCTAAAGGAAGATCACCATAAACCTCATCAGTCGAAATTTGATGATATCTTTTAATACCATATTTTCGGCACGCATCTAAAAGTGCCAATGTACCTTTAATATTTGTATCAATAAATACCTCAGGATTTTTAATACTATTATCAACATGACTTTCAGCCGCAAAATTAAT
>AUXO017062915.1_pt1 | contig 20167 bp, 20 predicted proteins | sample 768731 | NCBI WGS metagenome assembly AUXO01 (sample SAMN02715735, study PRJNA202380) | gut metagenome | biome: sheep rumen | host: Ovis aries | place: New Zealand: Palmerston North
AAGATTGGTGAGGACATTAATCTGGTTCACGCTCCTGAGCGTATCATCCCCGGTAACATGGTGTATGAGTTGTTGAATAACAACCGTACCATCGGTGCAGATAGCAAAGAGATTGGTGAGAAGGTTAAGCAGTACTACGCTAGTTTCTGCCAAGGTGAGATTGTTGTTACTGATATCCGTACAGCAGAGATGACTAAGGTAGTTGAAAATACTTATCGTGCTGTGAATATTGCTTTCGCAAACGAGCTTTCAAGAATCTGTCGTCACGATAATATGGATGTATATGAAATCATCAAAATCTGCAACATGCATCCACGTGTAAATATCCTGCAGCCAGGTCCTGGCGTGGGTGGTCACTGTATCTCTGTTGACCCATGGTTCTTAGTGGGTGACTATCCCCAGTTAGCTAAAGTGATTGACGAGAGTATGAAGACCAACGATTACCAGCCTGTATTCGTGCTTGAACGTATCCATGAGATTATGGAAGAAAACGGCATAACAGATAACCGAAAGGTCGGTCTATATGGTCTTACCTACAAGGAAAATGTGGATGATGTTCGCGAAAGTCCTACACTCCAGATGCTGGACATTCAGGAACGCCACTTGGCTCGTCCGTTGAAGACCTTTGACCCGTTCTTCACAAATAAGGAAATAGTGAAGAACCAGATTTTGGACTTCGACCAGTTCTTGGATGAGGTAGATATGGTAGTTATCATGGTTAAGCATGACCATATTAAGCAGAATTGGGACAAACTGAAGGGTAAAGTCATCCTAGACTGTCACAATATTTGTCCTATTGAAAGTGTGTATCACATCTAATAATTCAGAGAATGAGTATTTTTAAGAATAAAGTATTGCTAATCACCGGTGGCACCGGTAGTTTCGGGAATGCAGTGCTTCGTCGCTTTTTAGATAGTGACATTAAGGAGATTCGTATACTTAGTCGTGACGAGAAGAAGCAGGACGATATGCGTCACTTCTTACAGGCTAATCGCTCTGATGTTGCTCACAAGGTAAAGTTTTACATTGGCAATGTACGCCAACGCGAAGCTGTTGATTTTGCAATGGATGGAGTTGATTATGTGTTTAGTGCTGCCGCACTTAAGCAGGTTCCAAGTTGTGAATTTTTCCCTATGGAGGCAGTGCGCACTAATGTAGAGGGTACAAACAATGTTTTACTCTCTGCCATTGCACATGGAGTAAAGAATGTGGTTGTACTATCAACGGACAAAGCTGCTTATCCTATTAATGCAATGGGTATAAGCAAGGCAATGATGGAAAAAGTGGCAATTGCACAAGGGCGCGCTCTTGGAGTAGGTGCCCAAACCACTATTTGCTGTACCCGTTATGGAAATGTTATGGCAAGCCGTGGAAGCGTAATCCCCCTTTGGGTAGAGCAGATGATGGAAGGAAAGCCAATCACCATTACTGATCCCAATATGACCCGCTTTATGATGACGCTGGATGACGCAGTTGATTTGGTTATCTATGCCTTCACTCATGGTGAGAATGGTGATCTGTTTGTGCAGAAAGCACCTGCTGCAACTCTTGATGTGTTGGCAGAAGCTCTTAAACAGACTTACGCCAAGATTAATCCTAAGTATGGTGAGACTGAAGTGAAGATTATTGGTACACGCCACGGAGAGAAACTCTATGAAACGCTGGTAACCCGTGAAGAGATGGCAAAAGCCATAGATATGGGAGGCTACTACCGCATACCTTGTGATAATCGAGACCTGAATTACGATAAGTTCTTCACTGAGGGCAACCATAAGGTAGAGCAAGTTGAGGAATATCACTCTCACAATACCCGCCGGTTGGATGTGGATGGCATGAAAGAACTGCTGCTGAAACTTAATTTTATACGTGAAGACCTTGGCTTGCAGCCCCGTGCTAAAGCCCGTGATTACCGTTCAGAATAATATAATTATAGATATATGAAATTCTTTATATGTGGCTGCAATGGTATGGCGGGCCATGCCATTAGCTTATATCTCCAGGAGCAAGGTCATGAGGTTTTTGGCTTTGATCTCCAGGAGTCAAAACTCATTAAGAGCTTTGCAGGCAATGCTTTTGATACTGATACTATAGCTAGAGTTATAAAGGAAGGTAACTACGATACTGTAATTAATTGCATTGGCGTTCTTAACCAGTTTGCAGAGAACAATCATGCTTTGGCAGCTTTCTTAAATAGCTACTTCCCTCACTTCCTTGCCAAGACTACCGAGGGGACAGATACCCAGATTATTCACATGACAACCGATTGTGTATTCTCTGGTAAGAAGGGTAGCTATACAGAGCACGACCTCCGTGATGGTGAAACATTCTATGACAGAAGTAAGGCTCTTGGCGAGTTGGATGATGAAAAGAACTTGTCCTTACGTAACTCTATTGTTGGAGCTGACATTAATCCTAAGGGTATTGGTCTGTTGAATTGGTTTATGATTAATACCATAGGTAAAAATCCCGTAGTAAATGGTTACACAAAAGCCATGTGGACCGGACAGTGTACATATCAGTTAGCCAAGACAATGGAGGCTGCTGCCATGGAACGTGCTCATGGATTGGTAAATGCTGTACCTGATACAGACATTTCCAAGTATGAACTGCTGAAGTTGTTCAATAAGTATCTCCGTGGTGGCCGTGTGCAAGTTAACCCAGTTGAAGGAGTGAATGCTGACAAGAGTTTGAAACGAACCAATTGGGATTTCAACTACCGTATTCCTGACTACGAGAAGATGGTGGCAGAAATGGCAGAATGGATTTACAAGCATAAAGATTTATATCCTCACTATAATCTGTAAGCGATATGAGAAAATTGAAACTGATGACTATCGTGGGCACACGCCCCGAAATCATAAAGATGTCTGCTATTATCAAGAAGGCAGACAAGTATTTTGACCAAGTATTAGTACACACTGGTCAGAACTATGATTTTACGTTGAATGAGGTCTTCTTCAAGGACCTTGGTTTGCGTGAGCCGGATTACTATCTGGGGGTGGTTGGTGATAACCTTGGTCAGACCATGGGTAATGTGATTTCCAAGAGTTATGAATTGATGGCAGAAGTAAAACCGGATGCCGTTATTGTTCTTGGTGATACAAACTCGTGCCTTTGTGTTATCTCCGCTAAACGTTTGAAGATACCTATTTTCCACATGGAGGCAGGAAATCGCTGTAAAGACGAGAACCTTCCTGAAGAGGTGATTCGTCGTATTGTGGATGTAACCAGTGATATTAATCTGTGCTATAGCGAACATGCAAGGCGTTATATTCTTGATACTGGTGTGAAGCCTGAATATACATATGTGGTTGGCTCGCCAATGGCAGAAGTCTTGAAAGATGAACTACCTCAGATTGACGCCAGCAATGTGCTTGAGGATCTTGGTTTGGAGAAAGACAAGTATATATTGCTGAGTGCCCACCGTGAGGAGAACATTGATATTGAAACTAATTTCTTCTCACTTATGAATGCTGTGAATACTATTGCTGAGACCTACAACATGCCAGTGCTTTATAGTTGTCATCCACGTAGCCAAAAGATGATTGAAAAGCGTGGGTTTAAGTTCAATGATAAGGTTATTCAGCATAAGCCTCTTGGTTTCTTTGATTACAACAAACTTCAGCAGAATGCTTTCTGCGTGGTAAGTGATAGCGGGACTGTCCCTGAAGAGGGAGCCTTCTTTGGATTCCCTGCTGTAAGTATACGTACTTCTACGGAGCGTCCTGAAGCAATGGATAAGGGTGTATTCACCATTGGCTCCATTACCTCTGAGGCCGTTTGTCAAGCTGTTGAACTAGCCGTTGCTATGCATGCAAATGGTGATGATGCTTGCCCTGTCCCTGCATATACTGATGATAATGTCTCAACTAAGGTGATTAAGCTCATCCAGAGCTATGTGGGGATTGTAAATAAGATGATTTGGAAGAAATAAAAAAACTAAGAGATGAAAGTAATAGTTCTTACTGGAGGAACTGGTAATAGACTTTGCCTTATTACAGGGGGGCAGTACGCAGTTGCTGCCCATCTATGACTAAGCGATACTTAAGAACCAATACGGTAATTATCTGCAAAGGGATATTAATGAGAAATAAGAGAACGTAGACTCAGATACATTCCGTTATAAATATTAAGTTATATTGTTATGACTGTTGAAGATGTTAGGATAATAGAGTTGCCAAAGTTCGCAGACCCGAGAGGAAATCTTTCTTTCGTAGAACAGTTGAACCATATCCCGTTTGAAATCAAACGGACTTATTGGATATATGATGTTCCTGGGGGTGAGAATCGTGGTGGTCATGCATTTAAACAAAATGAAGAATTTATAGTTGCTCTGTCTGGCGCTTTTGATGTGATTGTGGATGATGGCGATAAAAAGAAGACTTTCACGCTGAACCGCTCATATTATGGTTTATTTATTCCAGCTGGCCTATGGCGAACAATGAGTAATTTTTCAACTAATTCTCTGGCACTTGAATTTGGTTCGATTCCATATTCGAGAGAGGACTATATAGAAGATTATAATGAATTTGTAAAGAAAAAGTTGGATGGGAAAATTTAGTGTTTTTGATTGCTCCATTATAGAGCTTGATCGTCATCATGAAAATCGTTTTGGTAACCTTTCTGTAGTTGAAAACGGAAAGACTTTGCCTTTTGATGTAAAAAGGGTTTATTATCTTTACGACATACCTGGAGGAGAAGGCCGGGGTGCTCACGCTCATAAAAATCTAGAACAATTGATAGTCGCAGCATCTGGTTCTTTTACTGTGACTTTAGATGATGGCGAATGTAAACGTAGTTTTTTTCTTAATCGCCCATATCAAGGCCTTTATGTAAAACCAGGATTGTGGCGCGATTTGGTCGATTTTTCGTCAGGGGCAGTTGCTATGGTACTTGCGAGTGATATATATGACAAAGAGGATTATATAAGAGATTATCAGAAATTCATAGAATATAAATCAATAGAATAATCAATGAAAACGAAGAAATTAGTAATTATAGGCGCAACAGAAACTGCCAAATTAGCCTATCATTACTTTACTGATGATTCTGAATACGAAGTAGTCGCATTTGCAGTAGACAAAAAATTCTTGACGGAAGAGAAGTTATACAATCTTCCCATTTACTCCCTGGATACTGTGCAGACTATTCTGCCGCCAGCAGAATATGATGCGTTTGTTGCTGTTGGATCAAACAAATTAAATACCAATAGGACTATATTATATAGAGAAGTTAAACAGAAGGGATATAATTTTGCTTCATATATTAGTTCAAAGGCAACTATTGGGGCCGAGGTGCAAATTGGTGATAATTGCTTTATCCAAGAGGGTAACAACATTCAGTCATTTGTTAAAATAGGCAACAATGTTACGTTGTGGGCAGGAAATCATATTGGTCATAGGACTATAGTTCACGATAATTGTTTTATAACATCACATGTTGTTATTTCTGGATGGTGTGAAATAGGTGCCTATACTTTTATAGGAGTAAATAGTTGTGTGGGTGATGAGATAAAGATAGGAGAGAAGAGTTTGATAGGATTGGGTTGTATTATAGGGAAGGATGTTGAGGCTAATTCCATAATGAGAATGACTTATGCGAAACAGCATCCTATCACAGCTACGAGATTTAATGGTATTGATAATTTTGATTTTTAAAATATGGAATGGAAAAAATTAGGTCTGATTTATGGACCACAACAAACAATTGAATGGCAGAAAAAGTTTGCTATGCTTCCAACTCCCATTCAGATTAGTGATGATATACTCAGAATATATTTAGGTTTTGCAGGTGATAACAACGTTGGGCGAATTGGCTACGTTGATGTAAATGCACATAAGCCTACCGAAATAAAAGCAGTAAGTCAGAAACCTGTTTTGGAGATAGGAGAAAAAGGTTGCTTCGATGATAATGGTGTAGTTCCCATATCTGTTTTACGTAAAGGTAATGAAATATGGCTTTATTATATAGGATTCCAACTTGGTGTTCAAGTCCCGTATTATATGTTTTGTGGCCTAGCCATTAGTAAAGATAAAGGAAACACATTTGAGAGGTTTTCCAAGGCTCCAATCCTTGACAGAACAAATGACGAACTTTATGCTCGTTGTGGCGTAAATGTTATCTATGATGAAAAAGAAAATAAATATCGTATGTGGTATATCGGGAGCTATGGAGAAGGATGGACAATGTCGCAGGGGAAATTGAAACCTCTATACATATTAAAGACTCTTGAATCAATAGATGGTGTGACTTGGATGGGTGGTGCAAAACCTGTACAGTGTCTTAAATATAGAAATGCCGACGAGCACGGTTTTGGCCGTCCATTCGTGTGGTACGAAAATGGGTTATATAGGATGTTTTATTCTATTAGGACATACTCACGAGGTTATTATATAGGATACGCGGAATCACTAGACGGTTATCATTGGGACAGACAAGACGACAAGGCTGGAATTGATCTTTCCAAAGAAGGATGGGATGATACAAATCTTAGTTATCCATTCATTTATCGAGTAGATGGAAAGACATATATGTTCTATAATGGTAATGGCTGTGGTGTGACAGGCTTTGGCGTAGCAGAGTTGATAAAATAGGCTATGTTGATATAAAAGCTAGTGAACTATCATTAATAATCGCGGTTCCCGTGTTACCTGTGTTAGATTTCGGTGAACAAGGATTGTTTTATGGTAATGGAATTGGAACAACTGGCTTTGGATATTCAAAACTTATAAAATATTTATTATGAATTTAGAAGAATTTACACAAGGTATTGAAGAATGCTTTATTGATGGTGGAGTTAAACTGACTCCTGTAACTCGTTTTCGTGACAACGATGAGTTTGACTCACTCGTTGGGTTTACCATGCTTGTTTTTATGGAGGACAATTTCGGCTATCGTATGAGTGTTGATGACTACCTAAAGTGCCATACAGCAGAAGATTTATATATAAAGATACAACAACTTGTTAAGCAGAATAATGGGTAAGGCATTTCTTCAATATATTGCGTACTATCTTCCAGAAGATACTTTGACGAATGATGAATTGTCGTCAATATTTCCAGAGTGGAGTCCAGAGAAGATACTCAAGAAAACAGGCGTAGAAACGCGCCATATATCTGCGGCAAATGAAACCGCAGTTGATATGGCGGAAAAGGCTGCAAGAAAACTGTTTGAAGAAAGTGGCGCATCAAAGGAGTCTGTAGATTTTGTGATACTGTGTACTCAAAGCCCTGACTATTATCTCCCTACTTCCGCATGTGTTATTCAAGACAGGCTTGGAATTAACGAGAAAAGTGGAGCATTTGATTTTAATCTGGGTTGTTCTGGTTATGTTTATGGGTTAGGCATAGCAAAAGGACTCATCGAAAGTGGTCAGGCTAAGTGCGTACTATTGCTCACGTCTGAAACTTATACAAAGTATCTGCATCATGATGATAAGTCATGTCGAACTATTTTTGGTGATGGTGCAGCTGCCTCTATTATAACATCGGGCAAACAAGAAGGTGGGCTTAACGGGAGGATAGATAAGATTACTTATCGCACTATAGGTAGTCATTTCCAAAGTCTGATAGTTGAGAACGGATGTTCAAGGAATCCGAAAAAAGGCGGGGCATTAGATATTAAGGATGAAGAGGGTGCATATGTCCGAAATGCAGATAACTTGTTTATGGATGGCAGAGACATCTTCGATTTTAGTGCTCATGTTGTACCAGAGGTAATTGATGAAAACTTAAGAGTTAATTGTCTGGAGAAAGAAGACATTGATTTGTTTGTTTTTCATCAGGCCAATGCTTATATGCTTAACTTTGTAAAAATGCGAGCCAAGCTGCCATCTGATAAAGTAGTTGTAGATTTGAAGAATCTAGGGAATACGGTTTCTTCTACAATTCCAATAGCTTTATGTAGGAGAAATAATGTAAATCCAATTGAAAGAGGCGAAAAGGTTATGCTATGCGGATTTGGAGTTGGATTATCGGTAGGAGCTGTTACTATATCTTTCGAATAATCAAACATAAAAATGATACATTGTAGAAAATATACTTTTGAGGACAAACAAATATGGGATTTGTTTGTTGATGAGTCAAAGAACGGAACATTCCTTCTAAAAAGGGATTATATGGATTATCATTCAGATCGTTTTGTTGACCATTCGTTGCTATGTTATGATGATAATTCATTAATTGCTGTTTTACCAGCGTCTGAACATAACGACGAGATTCGTTCACATGGTGGGTTGACATATGGTGGCCTTATCATTAATAGAAAAATGACAGCACAGAAGAACCTTATGGTATTTGAGGCATTATGTGATTACTATAAGGAGCAAGGCTTTAAATCTCTACTCTACAAAAGAGTTCCTGCAATATATTACAGTTACCCGTCAGACGAAGACATGTATTCTCTGTTTAGACTAAATGCGGAGCTGGAAGTGAGAAATATTTCTTCAACAGTGTTTATGCCTGATAAGATACGTTTTAATGAACGAAGAAGGAGAAATGTGAAAAAGGCTTTGAAACGCAACCTTGTCATAAGGCAGTCAGATGATTATCAGGCTTACATTAATATGTTGGCAGAAGTCCTTCATTCGCGTCACGACACTAAACCTGTACATACTTCAGAAGAGCTTTCTCGGTTAGCAACATCGTTTCCAGAGAATATTAAAATGTTCTGTGCTTTTGACGGAGATGAAATGTTGGCTGGCACAGTTATTTATGAAACTCCTCTTGTTTCACATGCTCAGTATATAGCAAGCTCTCCAGAAGGGAGGAACTGTGGTGCGCTCGACTATGTTTTTGATCACCTTATTAATGAATTATATGTTGAAAAACAGTATTTCGATTTCGGTAATTCGAATGAAGATGGCGGCAGGTATCTGAATGAAGGCTTGGTTGAGCAAAAGCAAGAATTTGGAGGAAGAGGAATAGTTTATGATATGTATAGAATTCGTTTTTAGTTAAATTGGAAACAACTGCTATTTTGCTTTTGCATTGTCCTGATCAACAGGGCATAATTTCGGAGGTAACGAAGTTTATTACCGACAATAAAGGTAATATTGTCTATCTTGACCAATATGTGGACAAGATAGATGGTATGTTTTTCATGCGTATAGAATGGGAACTCGATGGATTCTTGATTCCGCGCGACAAGCTATACGACTACATCACCACGCTCTATGCTCAGCGTTACAAGATGAAGTTTAGTCTCTATTACAGTGACAAACGTCCACGTATGGCCATTTTTGTATCAAAGATGAGTCATTGCCTCTACGACCTGCTCGCCCGTTGGAAGGCAGGTGAGTTCAACTGTGACATCCCCTGTATCGTGAGCAATCATGAGGAACTGCGCTATGTGGCCGATCAATTTGGCATCCCCTTCTACGTTTGGAGTATTAAGAAAGACCACTCAAACAAAGCCGAGGTAGAAGTTGCCGAGATGGAGCTGCTGAAGAAGGAGGATATCTCGTTCATCGTGCTGGCCCGCTATATGCAGATTATCAGTGACGAGATGATAGCTGAGTATCCTCACCACATCATCAATATCCATCACTCGTTCCTCCCTGCCTTTATTGGTGCAAAGCCCTATCATCAGGCATACGAAAGAGGCGTGAAAATTATCGGTGCTACGAGTCATTATGTTACCGCTGAGTTGGATGCTGGTCCAATCATTGAGCAAGATGTTGCTCGTATTTCACATAAAGATACACCTGAGAGCTTAGTACTTAAAGGTAAGGATTTGGAAAAAATAGTTTTATCACGCGCAGTATCCAAGCATATACAAAGAAAGATACTTACTTATAAGAATAAGACAATTATTTTTAACTGATTAAAATTCAATGATACCGTTTCTATCTTTAAAGGATGTTACCGCCCTTCATGGCGCAGAGATTAACGAGGCCGTCACTAGTGTTGTCAATGGCGGTTGGTACCTTCAGGGAAAGGAGAATGAGAAGTTTGAAGCAAACTACTCTAAGTTTATAGGAACCAAATATACCATTGGATGTGCCAACGGTCTGGATGCTCTCATCTGGATCTTCCGTGCATACATCGAGATGGGTGTGATGCAGCCTGGGGATGAGGTGATTGTGCCAGCAAACACTTACATCGCCACCATCCTTGCTATCACGGAGAATGGCTTGAAGCCCGTTCTTGTGGAGCCTAAGCTCAATACACTGGAGATTGATGATGACCTTATTGAGGCTGCTATCACCCCCAAGACAAAAGCTATTGCTATTGTTCACCTTTATGGGCGTAACGCATATACCGATAAGTTAGGTGCTCTTTGCAAGAAGTATAATATGAAGTTGGTTGAGGATAATGCTCAGGCTCATGGTTGTAAGCATACCGATGGACGTATTACTGGTAGCATTGGTGATGCCGCAGGTCATAGCTTCTATCCTGGCAAGAACCTAGGTGCACTTGGTGATGGTGGTGCAGTAACCACTAATGATCCTGAGTTGGCTGCTGCTGTTCGTGCTTTGGCCAACTATGGTTCTCAGAAGAAGTATGTGTTCAAATATACTGGTCGCAACAGCCGTTTAGATGAGATTCAGGCTGCTGTTCTTGATGTGAAGCTGAAGTATCTGGTAGAGGATAATGCACACCGTAAGGAGGTGGCTCATTATTACTATGAGCATATCAACAATCCGTTGATTACTTTGCCCGATTTGCTTCCAGACGAGCAGAATGCCTATCACTTGTTCCCAATTCTGGTAGCTGACGGAAAGCGTGATGCTTTACATGACTATCTGGAACAGAATGGTGTAGGTACTGTATGTCATTATCCTATTGCTCCTCATAAGCAAGAATGCTATTCTAAAGAGGAGTGGAACGTACCTCAGCTGAGTTTGCCAATTACTGAGAAGATTGCTGGAGAGGAGTTGAGTATACCTATAGGTCCTTCTATTACCTTGGATGAAACTAAAATTGTTGTTGATTTGATTAACAAATTTGCGTAATTTACAGAGAATGTCTGACGAGAGAAAGGACATAGTGAGCGATAACGAACAAAGCCAATCGTCGAGCTACCGCAGTATCTTTAAAGCAACGTCTTTGTTTGGTGGGGTACAGATGTATCAGATACTGATTGGAGTCGTTAAGTCAAAGTTCGTAGCGGTTTTACTCGGCCCTGCAGGAATGGGTATCATGGGGCTTTACCTATCAACCGTAGAGCTTGTGAAAAGCATTAGCTCTTTTGGTTTGGAGCAGAGCGCTGTACGAGACATATCAGAAGCAAATGGAACCGGGGATACTCTGCGTATTGGTTATACTACATCAATTATTCGTAGGCTTGTATGGTTTACGGGTGTTCTCGGTTTATTTCTTACTCTATTTCTTTCACCGCTACTTAGCAAATTTACTTTTGGAAACGGTGATTATACTTGGGGCTTTGCTATTCTATCTATAACATTGCTTATAGATCAATTATGTGTTGGACAGAAGGTGCTGATTCAGGGAATTAGAAGGTTAAAGGATTTAGCTAAGGCCTCTGCAATTGGCGCCACGATTGGGCTATTGGTAAGCGTCCCAATGTATTATAGGTTTGGACTCAAAGGTATAGTTCCCACTATGGTACTGACATCGATATCCGCTATGCTTATATCATGGTACTATTCCACAAAAATTGCCGTTGATAAGGTTGCTGTTACATTTAGGGAAGCATTGGAAGGTGGACGATCGATGATAAAAATGGGTATATCTTTAAGTGTTAGCGGCATTTTTGTGACAACATGCGCATATATACTGCGTTGGTTCATCAGAGAGCAGGGCGGAGTTGAGGAGGTAGGATTATTCACAGCAGGTTATGTTATCATGACTACTTATGTAGGAATGGTGTTCAAAGCGATGGGAACGGATTACTACCCCAGGTTGGCAGCAGTAAATAAAGATAATAACAAATGTAAAGAGATTATTAATCAGCAAGCAGAAGTTGCAGTCCTTATTTTGGCGCCATTGGTGATATTGTGTATTATGTTGATGCCGCGTATTGTCAAAATTATTTATTCGACAGATTTTATGGCTTCGACTAACTATGTTCTCTGGGCAATACTAGGAACTTTGTTTAAGGCTGCCTCATGGTCGATAGCATTTATCTTTTTGGCTAAAGCAGAAGCTAAATTTTTTATTATCAACGAATTATTTGGAAATCTTATTTCTCTGATACTTCATTTTCTTGGTTATAATTATTTTGGTTTAACCGGATTAGGTGTTGCTTTTCTTTTAACCAATTTGTATTATCTTTTTCAAGTATATATTATTGCACACAAAAGGTATCAATTTAGGTTTTCAAATAATTTAGTTTCTTTATTTACCATTCTTTTACTTCTGGTCTTGATTAGTTTTGTTATAGCGTATACTTGGCATTCTCCTTTGTCATATATTGCATTATCCTGTGCTTTTATCACCAGTACTATTTATTCAGTAAAAGAGTTAAACAAAAGGATGAGCATATTCCGCATTTTTCGCTATAAGTTATTGTGAATATTTGCAAATGGATTGATTTTTAGCTTTATTATAGCAATCGTTATGTATCAGTTGGACGAAACAAAAGTAAAGTATTTATATAATCGTTTTAAGAGAAAGGCAATGTCTGCATATCAGTGCAAACATCTTAACACAAGTTTGCGCTATCTGAGGTGTGCCGCAGAAACTGGCTATTCTTTTTATTTGGGTTATAGAGATGATGAGATGGAAGATATAATACAAAACATTTCATCTCACATAAAACGATGTGTAGAGGTAAAACGTAATCCAAATGAATGTGTTTTTTATGACTCTTTTTCAAATGAAAATGGTGGACTAGTACAACAATATCTAGGTGCTTTAATCAAAAGTAACTATTCTATTATCTATATTGCCGAACGAGAAGTCGTGAACGATAAGGATAATGCAATAGGTTGTATGCTACGGGAGTATGATAAGTCTAGAATTGTTATCATACCGCGAAAAATGAGCCTGATAAAAAAAACAGAGTTTATTTATGAATGCATACATAAATCTTCTGCATCAAAACTTTTCATTCATTCCTCCCCTTTTGCAATAGAAGCTTTTTGTGCATTTTATTCTTTACCTCACTCAATAATTAAATATAAGATTAACTTAACAGACCACACTTTCTGGTCGGGGGTGCATTTTATTGATTATTCTTTTGAGTTTAGACAGTATGGCGGCAATATCACTGTTCAAAAAAGAGGTTTAACAGAGGATAAAATTTTGCTATTACCTTTTTATCCGATAATGAATCACGTGGGTTTTCGTGGTTACCCTACTGAAGTAAAAGGGAAAGTAATTATTTTTTCTGGCGGGAGTTACTATAAGATTTTTGATAGTGATGACACCTATTTTAAACTGGTAAGATCAATATTAGATGCGATTCCTAAGACGATTATTCTTTATGCTGGCTTTGGGAATACAAAGGTCTTAGATGGCAAATTGGAAAGGTATAATCTCAAAGGCCGTTTTATACCAATTGGGCAACGAGCGGATATAACAGAGGTATTTGAACATTGTGATATTTATTTAAATACATATCCTTTTGGCGGTGGGCTCATGTCACAATATGCTGCTCAATTAGGGAAACCTATTATAAATTATTATACGCCAGATACAACTCCTGTTGAAGAGATAGTGTGCCAGATTAAAACGATAAATATATCAGATAATTCAATTGAAGGCGTGGTAAAACGCGTTGGGAGGTTGGTTTCAGACATAGATTACCGAAAGAAATATGGCGCGCTTATTCACAGTTGTGTTGTGTCACAGGAACAGTTTAATTTTTTCTTTGACCAATGCATGAAAAGTGGAAAGACGCCTCTGCCATACAACGCACAAAAGAATTTTGTAGAGCATGTCAACAATTTGAAGGGAAAGATAGAGATTGAAAATTTGACAAAGGATTATCAAATCAAGATTGTCGCGAATTTAGGTATTTTACAATCTATCATTCATTGCCCTTTATTTGTTATTAATACGATATATTCTACAATTAAACAAAATCGTTTTTTTAAGGCATTAAAGAATTACTATTCATAATTATTATTGATATGTATCAGCCTCTTTTTTTTGAATTTGATTATAAGGTTATTAACAATGCCACAGGGCAAATAGTTCGTTCGTTTTGGGAAAATGCATCTTCTTCTGATTGGAAACCCACAATTGTTTGTGCAAAAAGAAATAATTCTTTTAGAAGTAAATGGGATTTATGTGAGATAGAAGATAATTACCGGCTGACAAGATATTTACAAGGGTTACGCCATGTAGGGTTGGCTGATGTTGTCAATCAGCCAGACATGATATATCAAATATGGGGAAGACGGGTATTAGGAAAAATTAATAATCTTATTAAAAAGGGGCAATTTGATTATATTCAATCGTTAAGTTGCCCATATGGTGACCATTTAGTAGCAATGGAAATAAAGAAAAAAACCGGCCTGCCCTGGATTGCTCAATTCTTTGATCCTTGGATTGAACACACAGCATCTTTTATGACAAATTATTTCAGAAAGCGTTTTGAGCATATGGAATATGAAATTGCAAAGAATGCAGATTTTATTTTACATACAAATGATAAAATAGTAGAGGTTTGGATATCTAGGTATGGTTCATTAGTTTCGAATAAGATAAAAGCGTTACCATTAACATTTAACACAACCAATTTACCGTTAATAACACCTCATGGAAATAATGAAAAAATGATTATTTCTCATATCGGGCATATATATGAGAGTAGGACTCTTAAGGATGTTGTTGATGCTGTAAAAACTTTGGCAATTGATAACCCAAATTTGTTATCTAAGTTGGAATTTGTAATTGTTGGAAGAATTAACAATGGGGATGAGAAATATATAAAAGACAATAAGCTTGATAAAGTTTTCCGATTTGTTGGAGTATTGCCTCCGGACCAATTGGAAGAATACTATCAGAAATCTGATGCTTTCATTGCTTTAGACCTTAATACGACTAATTGTCTGAGTTACCCATCAAAGTTAATGCAGTATTATTATTATAGAAAACCAATAATAGGGATAACTGTTCCAAATAGTGTAATGGAAGCAGATCTGATAAAATCAAAGCATAAAGTCTTTTATTATGGGGATAGCGCGGGAATTAAAGATTTTTTATTGCAGATGATAATGAATAAAGGAAGTGATTTGGAGTATGATGTTGATTATTGGAAAAATTTTGAGATTGGAAAAGGTATTGATGAATATAAAAAAGTTGTAAACCATATTATTTCTGACAAGCAAAAATGAGAAAGAATGTGTGTTTACTATCCTTGCGGCTTATATTGAGAGATTTGGTTTGCATTTTTTACTTTTTTTCCGGATTATTTGATTGATGAAAACAGGTAAGCTTGTTCATGTTATTCTAATTTTACTTTTCTACTTTTCTCCAATTATTGATAACATATATGGATATATGTATTATAAGTTGGGAATTAGCACCCCCATATCAGTGTTATTCAGAACATTGATATTGGGTATGGTTGTACTAACTTTATTAAAGAATAGAAATTTTAAAAAAAGAGGCTTCTTAGCTCTTTCCGTATCGTTATTAGCGCTTGCAATATGGACGGTTATATATAATGCCAGTTTGGTGTTTGAAATTTCATACTTGATAAGATTATTCTATATACCAATCATCATGATTTTCTTTGTTGAAAATACAAAATACTATGATAAGCCCCAACTTTATCAATACATTATTAATTATGGAATAGTGATTTCAATGATAATAATAGTCACTTTTGTTTTGGGTGTTGGAAACTATTCTTATGGTGAAGGTGAATATGGATTTGGTATGAAAGGTTTTTTTAAGGCGGGTAATGACCTGAGTATGACAATAGTTTTTTGCTTATGTTTTTCAATCATTTATTATCTGAAGTATGAATCTTCTTTTTTTAATATTGCTAAGTGTGTTTCCATATCTTTAGGGGGGGTCCTTATTGGTTCGCGAGTAGGTATGGTTTTGTGTCCCATAATATTAGGGTGTTTTATGTTGTATCTTTTTTTGTTTTCAAGAGCTATACCATTTATAATTCGTTCTTTATTACTAGCTGCACTTGTTCTCTTTTCTTTTAGGATGGCATTTTGTGTCCTAGATCAGCTTGACAGTTATGCATTGGCTAGATTTGAGATGGATAATATCGAATCTGCAAGAACCCTCTTGACAGACGGCGCGCAAAAACATATAGATTCTTATGATGGTATAGATTTGATAGTAGGAAGAGGCGACCAGGCATTGTTATCCAGTGTTGCTAATGATATGGGCTTGGATATAAGTGAAAGAGATGTGGAAGCAGACTGGTACGAGTTAATCGGTTCTTGTGGATATGGGCTGGGGTGGCTATATTTGTTTATTTATTATTTGTTTTCATTTAATTGTTTGAAATGTTTTGTTAAAAAACGTAACATGGAAGCGTTTGTCGTGTTCATGCTGTCATTAATGTTTATTATCATAGGTTATTTGGCCGGACATGCCATAAAAAACGTAATGGTTGCGCCACTTATGGGCGTTGTCGCTTATGTGACGTATAATAGAAGTAGGATCATCTATACAAATAATAATTCTCCTATATATGAAGAAGGTTCTCAATATCAATAATGGATATCCTAGTGATAAGTATCCGAATTATTGCACATATATAAAAACCATATCAGAGTGTTTGGAATCAGCTGGCGCTAACGTTGAGATTTTGGTAATAAAGTATAATAGAGATGGAGGTATATTGTATAAGTTAACAAAGTATATAATTTTCTGGCATCAATTATTTTGGAAAAAATTGAAGGACTATGATTTGGTTTATATAAATCATTTTCCTTTTTGCTGGCCAGTTTTGTTTAATCCTACTATTATAAAATCAAGAACAATAATTCATTGTCATGGTGATGAAATTGTTGGATGTAACCCAATTATAAAAAGGATTAGATCCATTTGTCAAAATAGATTATCAGAAATTAGGTTTATAGTTCCTTCTAATTATTTTAAAGCAATTTCCTCTAATGTTTTAAATATCCCCCAAGACCATATATTGGTCTCTCCCAGTGGTGGTATTGATACGGATGTTTTTATACCACAAACATGCAAAAAAAAATGGAACGAAATTCTGACCCTTGGTTTCTCGTCTGGATTGTCTATAGGGAAGGGGGCAGATATAATCATGTTGTTGGTTAATAATGCGCATATTATTGAAGATCTTGTCAAAGAGAAAGTCCATTTCCGTGTTATTGACTATGGCGCAGATATTGCAAAGTATAGGCACCAGTTAGAGTCTCAGGAACGTGTTACTCTTGTGCCAAAACTTCCGAAAGACAAAATGGCAGACTTTGATAATTCTATTGACATATTATTGATGCCAAGTCAAAGACTTGGTGAATCGTTAGGTTTAGTGGTGCTTGAAGCTATGAGTTGTGACAAACCTGTGATTACTTTTAATAAGTTTGCATTCCCAGAGTTTGTAATTTCTGGAGTTTCAGGTGAACTTGTTGAATTTAGCCAAGATAAGTATGAAAGTTTGAAAAGGTTTATTTCTGCCATACAGTTAATTAAGGAGAACTATATAAGCTACCAACCAAGATCAATTGTTTTGAAGGGATATTCGAAAGGTTTTGTTATTAATCAGTATAAAGAGCTTTTGAGTCGGTGTTAAACGCAATTTTCTTTTACCGTATATCACGGAGGCTATATCTTCATCGCATTCCATTTCTTCCAAAACTAGTTACCTTGTTTATTTTTCTTCTATATAACAGCAAGGTGCCATATCAGGCCCAAATTGGTAAAGGTACAATGTTAGGGTATGGTGGTATTGGTGTTGTTATTCATTCAAAAATAACTATTGGAGAAAAATGCGTAATTGGCCAGAATGTAACTCTGGGGGGGGAATTCTAATTATCCAGGTTCGTCGATTATTGGTAACAATGTACATATAAATCATGGCGCTTGTGTGTTTGGTGGTATTACAATAGGTAACAATGTAATTGTTGGTGCAAATGCTGTAGTAAACAAACCTGTTCCTGATAATGCTATAGTCGCAAGTGTACCTGCGAAAGTATTACGAATTGTTGATTATGAATAGATTAGAATCATTATTAAAACTTAAAAGATACTGCGATACAGAAGATTATAAGGGCTGGGATCCTTATGACGGATTGAATTCAAGGGTTGCACGTTGGTTGTTGCCATTGAAGCATTCTGCTATATTGAGACTTTGTGTAATTCAAGGATTTAAACGATGCCCTGTGAATCTAAGATCTTTAGCACTGGTGCCAAAAGAGCATAATGCTAAGGGGATTGGGCTTTTTTTGCAAGGATATTGTAATTTGTATCATGTTGTAAAGAAGAATAGCGAATTACAGAAAGAATTGGGTACTACTGGGTTAATAAAAAGTAAAATAGAATATCTTGCCAATCTTCTTATCAGCATACGTTCAAAAGGCAATTATCATGGAGCATGTTGGGGATATAACTTTGATTGGCAAGCCAGGAGATTATTTTTATTCCCCAAGTATACTCCTACTGTAGTGGCCACAAATTTCTGTGCAACGGCTTTGATGGAAGCGTATGAAGTGACGGGCGAAAAGAAATATATTGATGTCGCATTAACGGCTGCTGAGTTTGTAATGGAGGATTTGCATAGGCATAAATGTGAGGAAGGGTTTATATTCTCGTATAGCAAGTTACCAGGCAATGATACAGTATTCAATGCATCACTACTTGGAAGCCGCCTTTTGAGTTATTGCTATAAATACACCGGCATTGAAGAATATCGCAAGTTGGCAGAAGAATCGGTGAAGGCTTGTTGTAAAGGTCAACGCGAGGATGGAGCTTGGGTGTATGGCTTGTTGCCAGTGCAGAGTTGGGTGGATAGCTTCCATACAGGATACAACTTGGACGGGCTAATCGCTTATGAGGAACAAACCGGTGATACAAAATATCATGATTATATAGAAAAAGGATTTAAGTATTACATAGAGCATTTCTTTGAGCCAGATGGAACTCCGAAATATTATGATAACAAAATGTATCCCATAGATATTCACTGCCCTGGTCAGTTAATGGTAACACTATCAAGACTGCATAAATTTGAAAATTATCAAGGACTTGCAGAGAAAGTTATGGATTGGACAATCAAGAATATGCAGGACAAGAAAGGATATTTCTATTATCAATTAAAAAAAGGAATTAGCTCTAAAATAAGCTATATGCGCTGGAGCAATGCCTTTATGTTCTGTTCTATGAGCTATTATTTATTGGAAACGAATAAAGATTAAACCTATATGAAGGAAATACAGAGAATAACGTTTAAGAACGGAGTACAATGCTATGCGTTCGCTTCATTTGATGAAATTATTGATTTCGTATCAGAAAAGAAGGGACTGCTGGTAGCTATTAATGCAGAGAAAATACTTCATGCTACTGATCAAACAAAAGCAATAATCAATAGAAACATTGGATATAGTGATGGATTAGGTGCTGTAAAGGCATTGAGAAAGCATGGCGCAGAAGCCATTAAGATTCCTGGCTGCGAGCTGTGGTTGAAGATAATTGAACGCCTATATAAAGAAGGTAAGTCTTTCTACTTGGTAGGAGGGAAACAAGCTGTTATAGACGAAACTGTTACTAAGCTGAAAGAAGACTATAAGGGGATTAACATTGTTGGGTATCGGAATGGATATATCAAAACAGACAATGAGAAGTTGTTACTTATTAATGATGTTGCAGCAAAAAAGCCAGATGTGGTATTTGTGGCAATGGGGTCACCCAAACAAGAGTTGTTAATGGAGGAAATGGCCAAACACCATTCTGGTATTTATCAAGGCTTAGGTGGTAGTTTTGATGTCTATACTGGTCGAGTAAAAAGAGCCCCCAAGTGGTGGGTTGAACATAATCTTGAATTTGCATATCGCTTAATCAAGCAACCATCAAGAATCAAACGTCAGATTCATCTTGCCAGATATATGGCATTGGTAAGTATAGGTAAGATTTGATGGATTTGTTATCTTATATTTATTTATCAAATCCTTGAAACGACATAAGCGGCATTTGGGTAAAGGAATACCAATGGCTCTCGCAATCAAAATGCGGGGGCCTTTTTTGTATATATTGTGCAATAAAATGCAGTCGCGAAACGTTTTTAAATAAAAAACTATGGAAAAAATAACTAACTATCTAAA
>AUXO014602472.1_pt1 | contig 20160 bp, 14 predicted proteins | sample 768731 | NCBI WGS metagenome assembly AUXO01 (sample SAMN02715735, study PRJNA202380) | gut metagenome | biome: sheep rumen | host: Ovis aries | place: New Zealand: Palmerston North
TAATAAACTCCACTGTGCGGTTGGGGTTGGACACGGCCTGGCGGCGGGCAAGCTGGCCCACCAGCCTCTCCCCGTTCTTCTTGAAGCCCACCACCGAAGGGGTGGTGCGGCTGCCTTCAGGATTAGTGATGACCACTGCTTCTCCGCCTTCAACAAAGGACACGGCGGAATTCGTTGTCCCCAAATCGATTCCTATAATTTTTGACATATTGATTACCTCCAAAGCCGGAATTGACATCTTCCGGCTTTACCACGCAATAATCCATCATACTCCTGCGGAAAATCCTTTGGAGCGATGGATACGTCCTTGCAACAAGCGTATTCGCCATCGATTCTCTTTCTTCTACTTTTTAATTTTAATTTTTAAAATTACTTTCTCGAAAAATAAATACATTTATAATATAGGATCCTGCCCCTCCCATTTTCACCGCTAAAATGCGACAATACCTAAGGGAAATTTCGGGGAAGACGCAATTTCCCTAGCGACACTTTTCTTCTTCAAAGGGCCTCGATACGGTGGAACACCTGTTCGACTCCAAGACATAATGATTCGATTTAATTCATGGTACCTTTTACTTGTGCGTACTCCATGACTGTATGATCTTTCTTACGAAGAACCGGAACGTATACGACTTCCACCGAGCGATAACTCTTTTTCGTAGTATCAACCATATTCAAGGATTCTTTTGCATCAAATTTGATATCTGTACATGGAGCCCCGATAGTCTTTCCACCAGGAAGTGCAAAGATATCGAAATCTATAGACAGAATGCTTTTATAGCATTGGTTAAGTGCTATATAGACCTGTTGCTCATCTACGGTCATTCCATTACTTTCTTCGATTGTTTGCCTAGATTTTGCCTTCCATGAATCTTTAGCAGCTTTGTGGAGCGCTTGGGCAAATTTTAAATCGTCGCCAATAGCCAACATTAAGGGGAAACAATCGGATATACTACACAGTCCTCGTTCTTCCATGAAATCGGAGAAAATAACACAATTTTGAAGAGCTTCTTTCACAGGAATATAATTCTTTTCACGTTCTTCCCAAATATTGAACTTTATCTGTAGCTTTTCTTTTTCATTTTTCAAGGCATCGATGTTGTTCTTCAGTTCAATATTTGCTTTGTCGAGGCCAATCTTTTCATTCTCTATTGTTTTAACATCTTTTTCCAAATTACTGATCTGTTCTTTCAACTTATCAACTTCACCTTGGTTTTTTGCAAAATCCACTTGCCATTGCTGGATTTTTTTCATTCCATCCCGAAGTTCCTGCAGATAGTTCTGTTGATTTGTAATTTCATCTTTTACGCCTAACAATTCTATACTTAAATCGCCAATGCTACCAGCAAAGGTCTGATCTAGTTTATTAAAGTCGTCTTTTGTAGCGGCTATTCCCTCAATTTTTTCAAAATATTTCTTAAACTTTCTTACTTCCCCATCTTCGCCGAAAACAGCATTATTAATTGTTGTCAAAATATTTTGCTGAAATGCTATTTTTTCATATGCTTCATTTAATTTATTATCCGTAATTATACTATCAATGATATTTTGAACCTTGACATCTAGACCTTTTACTTCATCACTAATTTCATCGGCTTTTTTATCAATCTTAGGTTCTAAAGAATTCCTCAATGCTAGGATTGCATTCCTCACAAACTCCTGCTCAGCTAATTTATCGACAGTATTTTTTACATAGGTAATATCCTCCACAACAGTGTTTTTAGAGGACTGTTTTTCCAAACTTTTCACTGCTTCCACTAAGTCTGAAATAATTTGAAGCCTAGCAAGATCAGCCTCTAGAACAGGTATAACACATTTAGAAACCGATTCCTTTTTTGACTCATATCCTTTTACCAACTTATCAATTTGATTTTTTAATCGATCAAGTGATGGACTGTTCTCAAGGTAATGATAAAATTGTGGATCACTCCATAAACCTTGAAGCATCTTCAATGGTTCTTCAAACTGAGGAAACGCATTTTCTATCTCACTGTGAAACTTCTTCTTTTCCAAAATATGAATGAAAATATTTTTTGACATTGGATAAAGATTCAATAGTGATTTGTATATATTATCCTTATCCTTATCCATGATAATCTCATCTAGAAAAAAATCGAGATGATGTGGATTGTCCGTCGTAATCCAATAATTGAAGCGCCCTATATCTTTGATTACTTTACAATTATACCCATTTGACATATCTCTAAGCTCTTTGACAGTATTCTTTATGTTATGAATCATTTCCTCTTCCATAGATTATTCTCCTTTTCTTTGACAGAGATACGGGCAAATGAAGAAACTTATAATAGAATCTTCATCTGCCGTATCAATACCATCGATAATTCACTTTATTTTTTTACTAATGGGATTACTTTCTTTTCATCTCTCGGTTCATCGTCTACAGGAGGTTCTTTGAGTTTTCCCAAGCGGAACTCGATGCTATCCTCATCATATGGGCGAATATAAAGTGTCATCTTATTTCCTTCCACAAAGCTACTCAAATCCTTGGCCAATTGAATCAGGTCTTTTTCCTCTGGATTCGGCTTAGTGGTAAAATAAAGCTGTGTAGTTTTAAGCTCATTGTGAAGACGATTGGCCTTCTTCCATTTTTGTGAAGACTCATTTTTCTCAATAACGTATACATATTGTTCAGTTCTTGGGTCTTTGTAAAGAACATAATACTGAAAAGGTGGATTTTTAACTTTAGTATCATCCTCTAGGCCACCATTGACTTTGATTTGATATGCACCAAGGCGAAGCTGCCCAAAGGCTACTGCCGTTTTTTCATTTAATTCGAACTGACGATTTTCGTTTGCATTAGAGGTGCCTTCTCCTATACGCTGGATAGTCGCATTTTTAAATTTTTCTTGAAGAAGTTGCATTACATAATGTTGCTTTGAAGCATTGCCGCCAAGGAAAATATTAAGATTTGCATCACGAATCGAATGGATTTCAATTCGATCTAGTGCATCTTTGTTTTTCTCCAGTTTCATGACATGACCAAGCTCAAGCTCAAATTCCTCCACAGTTTCCTCGATATTCTCCTTTAAATATTCATCGATTCCCTCACAGTCTAATTCCACCTCTTTAAGCTCTTTCGAGTTGTCAGGTTGGAGACAGATGCTAAATTTAGTGGTGTCTTTATATTTTGCAACACTTTGTTCCTTTTCAAGAATATCTTGCAAACAAGTATCAATAGTTTCTCCCTTTTTACCAGGGAAAGTAAACATCATCCTAGCCACATTCTCTTTCAATAGATGTACGTTCAAATTTGCTACTGCATCGCCAGATTCACTCTCTAGAAGGATTCCTTCAAACCCCTCAGGTGGACGCTCGTCCATAGGCAAAATAAACTTGATCCTATTATTCTCCATAATTTCTCTATTCTTGGTATAAATAAAATAGGCAAGTTTGTGGATTAGTTTTTCTCCACCAATATCAGGGTTACCTCCCACCCCTAGAATCTCAATTACCGGGGCATCGTTATCAGTTTCGTCAATTTCCTCATCAGTAGCATTTCGGAAAATGGCAAAGGCAAAATCAAGGGTTCCTCCGCCTAAATCATAAATGGCAACAAGTTTTCCTGTATCATCTTGTGAAAGTGACAATTGCCTTCCTACGATTGCCCCCAAGCAGCACTCTGGTTCTGTGTAGGTAAGCCTTACATCCAAGAGCCTATTTCCCATCCCATCATTTGCCTCTTGAATTGGCAATGGAAGCGAACGACGAAGACCATAGGTCAGTGACTGGGCAATCTTGGTCTTGATGCCCTCATCAAATTTTACAGGATAGGATATCTGGTACTTGGTATAAATGTGCTTTTGAGTTGGATTATTTATGGCACGACCAAGAAGATAACCATAAAGAGCTATAGGATTCATTTTTTCCTTGCTCATAGTGGCAAGGCTATCTGTCAAGGAAATATCTGCCCTCTCTCCACGATATGGTATGAATTTAGGAGTTTTTCCCCGTTCCATGAAATACGGTATCATTTTCAATTCACGCATAATGGCCGCCATCTTCCTCTGGCCGTCTTCTGCGTATACATCTTTGTACTCATCATCAACTGTATAACCAGAGTCATATTCCGCTTCTAGCCGGTCATAACCCACTTCACCTTCTGGTTCTTGTCTGGCGATGAAAAAGGGCGGGTTTTCATTTGATTCATCCCATTGAGGATACATACGATCCCAATCATAAATCATAAGATTTGTCGGATTTTCATAAGGATTATCCTTAGAATCTACATTACGTTTACCAGGACCCGAAAGGGTAATAAGGTGGTCATCTATTGCTGCACAAGTTGAAGACGTACCAAAATCAATGGATACCAAGTCATTTGACAATTTCGAGTATGCATTGACTGTCATATCTGTCATATCATGGACACAAACAGCCACTGGAAAAGAGTATATATTCTTCACCAATGAATCTGTAAAATGGAGCTCGAATCGCCCTCTAAAAACAGGTGAGCTCGATGTATTGCTTCGGCCGTTTTTTTCTCTATAATCATAAATTACTGCTCCAAGTCGATTCGTATCAATATACGCAATAAGAAATATCTCATCATTCTCTTTACTCGATGCCTTTATATCATAACGAACAACATCTTCAAAGATAAACTGATCTAAATCCTCACTATCCATCTTATCCCAGTAAAGACTTACACGAAGATTATCCACAGAATGTTCATGAGCATATAGATTTGATATTTTGAATCGAAATTTTCTAAAACCATGCATACTGAAAATACCACCAGTTTGATTTTCTTTCAAAGCATCGCTCTTAATGGGATTTTCACCAAACATCTCTTGCTCCGTGACATCTGTCAGTTCCACTTCTGGAAAGTTTCTTTTCCCCTCACTAAAATAGTCCACAGAAAGTCCACTCAGAAGGGATTGATGACTCCGCCAAGTATCCATCTCAGTTGATTTCTTGGCATCCTTCTTCGAATCTGATGCCATTTTTTTGAGGTTAATAAGGTATTTCACTGGATCATATTTGTCGATTTGCAATTTTGTATTGTTCCGACCAAAAAATACAGCTCGAAAAGACTCTGGATTAAAGTCGGATGTTGCAAAGGGAAATGTAACACCTTCAAGTCCCCGTCCTTTTAAAGCTTCTTGCTGGTACTTATAGGTCTCTCCTGTAATGTCGCGATATTCAAAATATACTTTCGTCAACAGTTCCGCTTCCTGATTATTCATTTCCATAAAGGTTCACTCCTGTCTCAAGATATTGCACGGATAAATCTCCATAGTAAAGTAGCATTTCATACAGATTAGGAAGATTTTGTTCAAATAATCCACCTTTGATAGCTTTAAGTTTCCCATAGGTTTCTTCTAACTTTTGAACTGCTTTTCTCTTTTCCCTCACATAGTCTAAATACCCATCCGTAAATTCCTTTCCTGCAAAGCCAAAACTGCGATCCAAAATTTTTTTTAATGCAGTTCTTACCATCTCCCCATCATCATTTAATGACAGCTCTAAAATGTCCTGATAGAAAACATAACTCTGCTCGCTGGCAATCTCCATAGGCAATACCTTACCAAGACGTTCGCTCAGTTTATTCACGCCAAAGGGATGATGGAGATGATGTTTTATCATTGATACAAGTTCGTCTTCCGATACATGAAAGTCCTTCGCCAAATACTCGAGTCTGAGTAGCTGAGTAGCTGTTGCACGGCCTTCAGCCACAGCGGTATCTGTCAAAAATTCGATATATGCATGTTTTCTCTCTGGCTCCATATCAGCAAAAGGATGTCGCTTCCTAATTCCAAAAAACTTCATCTCTCTAAACAAAATTACTTCTCTTGCAAAACGATAGAAATTATCGTCAAAGGAATAAGAAATTAGATTGCAGCCTGTCGGATATTGATAACTCGGTTTAAGCAGTATAGCATCGGGCAAAATAATCACATTCTCAAGATTATACTCTTCTATATCAGGATTATCGCTACGAAAAAATATTTTGCCTATCGTGAGTGCAATAAATCGCTGTCTATTTTCATCACTTCTGTCCTCGCCTAAAAGATGTATCGCCAGTATCTTTTCATGTTTTAATGCATTGTCTTTTTGTATCTGTTCCTTGACACGTAGGAAAAATGGACATGAACTATCCTTCCATGCTTCTTCTATTCTGCTAGAACCTATCAGAAAACGTTCCATGTCTTCTTCCTCTGGATTGGGATAACCGAGAGCCTCATATTTCTTAGTAATTGCCTCCATCACCTCTGCTCTCTCCCTGAACCTAGGAGAAAAAAAGAAAACATCGTCCAGTATTCTAGGAAGAATACTATTCTCTATGGTATCCACCTCACGAAATCGCTTAGGATTGATAGGAGGATATACTAGAGGAGGCAAAACATAGTTCGCACTCCTCTTCGACTTCTTCTCTTTATCCTCTTGCAAAATATCACCTTCTTAGCATGCCTAAATCTATTTACTCTATTTACTTTTTGCTAAAATAAGCCAATGCTTGGCGGATAGGATTCCCATCGTCACTGTCATCTGCCAATTCTTCAAAAGAAGGTAGGATATATTGTTCTAGCTGAATCACTTTTATATCCTTCTCTCTGTCTTGCATTTCCTGTGGATAAACCATATCAACTTCTATTCCCTGGCTCATTTTTAGAAACCTCCTATTCTTAATTTGCCTGTCCGTTCCATAAAATACGTATCTCTATCCTACGGTTTTCCGGTGACAATGGTTCTTCTTTATTCTTCAATCTTGTCTCTCCATACCCAGCAACTCCTATACGACCGGCATAGGCAGTCCCCATAAATTTCAGCAGAGAACTTCTTACATTTGAAGCACGAAGTGTGGAAAGCTGAACATTATCCGCAAAATAACCTCCTTTATTCACAACTCGACTAATGACTCTAGGATCTGTATGCCCCTCTATCAAAATTTCCATATAGGGATTATGTGTCATGTAGTCCGTAAGTTTCTCTGACAAATCTCTGAGAATTTTCTCTGTAGCAGGAGTTACCTCTGCACTTCCAGATTCAAATGTTATGGCAGTAAATTCCAGTATTCCCGACTCCATGTGCACCTTGAGCAAACCTTCTTCCTCATATTCTCTCATCGATTGGCTGATCGTTTCCATCATGTTTTGTCTTAGTGATTCTTGATTCATCTTTGGAATTATAACTGCCATAACATACAATAGGAGAAGAACAAGCACCACACTTGCCATAAGATCCGTAATGGATATCCATGGATTACTGCTACGCCTGAGCATCATTCCTCCTCCTTATTGAAAAAATTTATAAACTTTGACATTCCAGAATTATCCTTTGATACTTTCTCTAAAATCATTATTTTCTCTTTCAATTTTTCTATCTCATGAAGCAAAGTTTTGTTTTCTTCTGAAAGACCTGTAATTTTTTTGTCAAGCATCAGCTGTTCATTTTTTTCTCTTTGAAGAAGCGTGGCAGAGAATTGTTCTATAGTTTCCTGTTGAACGTCAACTATGCGCATAAAATCTTTTGTATATTTTTCCAAAAGGCTGTTTTGCAGTGAGATATAGCCAGTATAATCCTTTTGCCCCTTCTCTAGTTGAGAAATTCCCTCTATGATACTAGTAGATATTTGCATAAAGTGGTCTTTCGCATTCTTATCTGCCTCCTCTTGAACCTGATTCTGTTTTCTTTGATATGTAATCCACTCTTTATGTTCTCGTTTCAGTTCATCCACACCTATTTTTTGTGTGTGAACTAATGTATTTATCAAGTTTACAATGTTTTGATTTTGATCGATAATGAATTTTTCTTCAAAATCGCATCTATCCTTCATTATCTTCGTAAGCAATGCATCAACATCACGAACACTCTTCGTATAGCTTTCACTGCTTTCCGTAAATACATTGGTAGCATTTGCGATTGCCTTTGAAACGTTTTCCCCCTCTTGACGAGCACTCTCCGATATACGCATGAACTCTGAAAGAGCATTTTTCCAGCAAGCAATCATATCTCCATGAGCATCGGATATGTTTTTTTGAGCATGAAGGAATTCACTGTGCATGCTATCTACAGAATTGTTCACACCAGAAAGGACATCATCAAATCGACTAATTGCCACCCCAAGCTCATGAGATTTCTGAGCGTAATCCTTGTGAATGTTTCTTAGATCCTCACGAAGAATACGTACCAACTCCTTCTGTGTACGCTCAACATACTCTTTTTCGCTTCGTATGAAAATTTTTTGAAATGTTTCCATGTGCTGATTCATGCCTGATACGATTTCATGTAATGTATCATCTATATCTTGTCGTTTCTCGAGCATTTCCGCTTTCATTATTTCAATTCGCTCAGTGACATCTTTATCAAAAAGCTCTGCCGTGGCCTTGAAGGAATCTATGGCTTGTTTCTCAGATTTTACAACAGACTCTGCTACTTGTTCTTGAGAACGTAAGACGGCGGATTCTGTTTTTTCAACACAACTTAGCCATTCACGCCCCATCGCATCTGTTCTTTCTCGGAAAATTTTAGTATTCTCCGCAAAAAACTCAACTATATTTTTTAGTTCCTCAACTGTTTTTATGAATTGTTCATCTCGTTCCTTTTGTGCAAGTGATGCTGTTTTTTCCTCGTTAATATGTTCTTTTAACAACTTATTTTGCTGTTCTAAAAGACATCTTGAGTTGACTCCTTCGATACGATATAACGTATCCATCAACTCATCAAGTACATCTTGCTTAAAAGAGAAATAACGCTCACAAATAAAATGCTGAAACAAAAGAGACATTAGCACGCCCCATATAGACGTCTGAAATTTGAAGGCGATGACTCCAAGTACCTCAGTCATCCGCATAATGTCAACGTTCTCTTCCTGAAGCAATTCAGATGCCCCTTGAATAGAAACCCCAAGACCAATGAATGTAGCCAATATACCTACACTTACGAAAGCATTCGGAAAACCGGAGAGTTGACTTTCTTCATCTATCAATGTAGAGAATTTCTTTTTCAGGTACAACTCCGGTGTAATCAGATCTTTTTCATTGAGATACTCCTCTTCGGCATTTTTTTGGACTATAGAAACGTTTTGGCGACAATAATAATATATCCTAAATCCCCAAAGGAACATCCCTATAAAAACCAGTAAAAAAACAATAGCCAAACTGCCCTGAGGGACGGTCAGAAATTCCAGAGCCTTTAACATCAAATTATCCACATTGCACCTCCCTATGCTCACTACCACATACCACCGAAATCCTCCGTGTCGCTTCCTATCGTAGCAGTATTTTTCGATTCCTCAACCATAATATATTTAGGCGTATCCGTTTTCAAGAAAGAACTCAGTGCATAAAGTTTCTCTTTTTTTCGTAAAATTTTATCTCCATCTTCTGGAATAAAGATGTCGTTATCCTCAAGAATTGTTTTGATAAAATTCGCACCTATTACCCCATCTCGAAGAAGAGATTGCAAGACTATATAATCAAGCGAAGTCTTATTCTTCTTTTTCATCAATATTTCTTTCAAACCAAGGAAAATTTGTGGATGATAGGTTTCTCCTTCCAATGTGATATATGGAGCGCAACACATGTCTACCTTACCTTGTTTAGAAGGAAGAAAAGATCCATCATAGGAAGATAAACAGGCCAAAATTATTCCCTCTACATTAAACAGATTCTTATTAAACGACGGACGAAGAACAAACTTTCTACGGGACGGACCACATTTTTCATCAACAGATTGAAGTACGAGACTAAGCCAATAATCATTATCGTCCTCAATTTGAACCCCATCAAGCACGCATTTGAGAGAAGTAGGTTCTTTTGAACGAAAGATAAGGCCTCTGTACTTAATAATCCCTGGAGTAATAATTAATTCTCCCTCTTTCTCTTCGATTCCAGCTCCTAAAAGAATCCCATCGTTATGTTTTTCATACATGATTGATGCAAAATTTCTGGAGAAGTCATTAAGTTCTTGCAACATTTCGCTAGTAAGAATTGCACCAGGATCAAAAGATAAGGAAATATCAAAAAACAAACCTTTTCACCTCACTTAGTCCCATCAAAGAAGGACCCTTTCATATTATCTTCAAAATCCTCGTATTGGGTTCGCCAGTGGTAGAATTCTCCAGATTCTGTTTCTTCCTTCAACAAAATGTATACAATAATGCCGTATCCCTCCAATGCCGGTACAGCAAATACAATATGGATTTTCTCCATCTCCTCACTTCTAAGAGGCTTAATGCTTTTCAGCTGTTCTCCAAGAGCCTTAAATATCTTACTCTCTATTTTTAATCCACTCATTTTTGCTGCACTTTCAATGATGTCTTTCCTTGTGGATTTAGTATGAGTAAACACCTCATCATCGAAATCCAGTTCAAAACGTCTAGAAATTATATCCGAATGATTTCCGGGACACACAACGAATTCTGGTCTTGTTGCCTTATGTGGATAAGTAACACAGTAAAGATTCTCTGGTGTTTTACATAAAAGAATCGGTGATTTTTTCTCTCCCCTGCTCTGAAATATATTGTAGTTTAATCTTGGAGGTTTTGTAACATTTACAGGATTAATTATACCTTTTTTCATATCTCTAACATAAGATATACAACCTTGAATGCAGTCAAGTTTCAACTTAATGCTACCCCAATCTTCCTTCGACCCCTTTGCGTAGCGGCTGATTCGAAGTTTACGTCCAGGAACAAACTCCTTCAATAATTCCATAAAAAGATTAATTTTACAAGACTGTCCTGCCAATTTATAGTATTTATATTCTTCCGGTTTTTCAGGCATCAACGATGTTAAAAGCAAGAAAATATCTCCGCATAAAACACGCTTTATCTCATTGATTGTAATTTTCACATTTTTTGCTGGATGATCTAATTTTCTTACATCTTTTCCATCTCCAAGAAAGAGGAAATCGTCTTCCGGTGGATCATATTGAAGGGGGTTATCCTCCTGCTGGAATCCGATGCTGACTGCATCCTGCTCATAAAATTTTATCTTGACTTTTTCCGCTACTTGCCAGAGATAATAAAAGTTCCTTTTAAGATCCTCTAGGTTAAAAACATATTTTTCACTATCGCCAAACCGCGTTGGGAATATACGCTCTGCCTTTTGATACGCAGCGTCAAAATTTTTATATATCTTTGCATAGGTCGTTCTGTCATAGCTGACGTTTCCATCTAGGGGGGCCACCAAATCCAATATATCATCTTCCGTTAAAGGAATGAGTTCCGTTATAACTTTATTAGTATCTCTAGTTATATTCATATAATCTGAATCCCACATGATAGCCAACTTTATTTTAAGCAACTGAAGAATACGATATGTGATATTATTTCCTCCAAAGTTCGGATCACCTTTCACATGATTAGTATGTAAATGAACCTTCCATGCACCATCGGGCTGGATGTGCTTTTTGACCATACAACTAGCAAGATCTGTAGTACCTCCGCCGCAATCAAGAATCATAATGTTGGTCTCTTTGTTCTCATTAACCTCTGCTTTCACATAATTGGCTAGGGTTTGATAGATAATTGCAACACCTTCATCAATGGTTTCTTCGATTGGAATTAGCTCATATCCATAAGGTTTCAATATTTCCTGAATACTGTTAAAATATTTGGTTTTCATTTTCACTGGAGCAGAAAAATGCAGTCGGCAAAAACGTCTTTTGAATACATTTTCAGCAATGTTTAAGACATGCAAAAGATAGGCTTTAACAATATCTCTTCTTGCAATCCAAACGTAATTCTCATTTTCATCTTTTATTTTTATCTTTTCATCCAACGCACCAATCCAACGCTTTATTTCAAAGAAAACTGATGCCTGTAAACAATAACTTTTCTCCATTATCTTCTTTTTTGCATCATATCCAAAAAGATATGCGATATTCTTTCTATCGCTGCAGTCCTCAACGTAGACAATGGTAGGAAGTAGATGCACCTGACGGTTATCATGAATTGTGTCAGTAAAAGTAACCAAAGATATCTCATCAGGATTGTTTTGGTTTATGCCATATGTTCCTGCTGCAGTATTGCTGGTACCAAAATCAATACAAAGGATCGAGTTTCTATCCACCACTTTCTTTTCGTAATCAATACTGCAGGGAACCGAAGTCACTATGATATTATCCTTTACTATTTGGGTAATATCATCGAAACATACGTCTAAGCCATCTACTTTCTTACGAAAAAGACACAGAGTATAGTTACGACTATTCTCACTCATATTTTCGAAACTTATGTTATCTCTGGGGAACACTAAATGATACACATCACTTTGATCAGCATCGTATTTCATTTCTCCTATTGCCACTATTTTATCCGTTTGAGTAGATAAAATAAGAACTGGGCTTCTGAAAAAAATATCCTTACATTTAATAAGAAAGTTATCTCCGTAGCACACTGCTGCATCCTCGTGAATAACAGGAGGACGCCCAATAGAAACTTCATCTTTTGACGCAGAATGAAAATTTTTTTTGGGAATACTTCTAAAAAATGAAGAAATATCTTCTTTCACCTCTTGTTTCTCTGTATCTTCTTCCTTTCCCTGTGCTTGTTCTTGTCCCCTCCACTCTTCTTCTCGCTCTTCTTCTTCCTGCTTCTGTTCCTGTGCATCCTCCTTAAATATTATCCCTTCATAGACCACTTTATCTATAAGCCAGTTTATTTTCAAATCCTTGTCACGAGGAATTGTAAGGACATCATGGCCAGCTTCCAGCATAATCTTTTCAAGGCATTTGGACGATAGCTTCAGAAAAAAAGCTCTAAGTTCTTCCTTAAATTCTATTTTAAATATGCATTTATCAATATAATTATTATCATTTTTTTTGCAAATAGCATTTATTTTATCTACATTTATACGATATACCAATTTCGTCACCCCTCAGTTTAATTCTCCATCCACTAAAATTACTACCAAATTATACCTATCTTCCACACCTTGGATGCAGAGCCTTTCGACAATCACACAATTTTTATATTGTTTAATCTCATTGTTTCATCGAGTCCCAAAATTCCAAAATGATACTCCCAAAAGACTCTAACCTTCGATGCTGTATCCATGAACAAAGCCATTATCAAATTTAATTTTCTTGTACGCTCCTCATTTTCCTTCTGTGGAATATGTATAAAGAAAATATTGTCATACTTATATAAATATATGTAGCATCCCGGAAAGAATTCTCTCATTGCCTCTACAAAATATAACCTTCTTCCCTCTGCGTCAATATGAAGTCTAAGAAAGTGCAAAATACATCGTTTTTCCTTGTTGGAAAGTACTCCATACCCTTTTCTTATATCATCTCCATAGTAGCCTCTTTCTATATGTATCTCAAGTATATCCTCACGCAATGCTTCTACAGAAACGCCAGTTATTCTATCAGCTTGAGCTAAAAGATGCATAATTACATTAGCAATTTTTTTTACATCTTCTCTAAGTTCAGGCTTATCTAGAGCTTGTTTCAATATCTCCATGAAAATTTGAGAAAATCTTGGAATATAGTTAACAGTAACATTGTTTTCCTCTCGATGTTGTACCTCTAGATATGGTGACATCTCTAACCAGGGGAGTGATTCGCTCACTCCTATATCATAATAAATATCCGTTCGATAATCTGTCCAAATATATTCTTTTTTTAATTGCATTCAACTATTTCACTCCCACCCATCGATATTCAGGATAGCACCTTCTTAAAAATCCCAGAACGTAGTTGGCATAGTCCGTCAAAAAGTTTTCATACTCATCTTTTATACACGAAAATTTTATACAGCGACATGGAAGTTTGCGAGGATTTCCGTAAGAAACATTTCCTCTCCTATATTCATCCTCATATTCATCGTCCGGAGCATAAGTTATAATGACTTGTTCCGGATCTGGTTCATCTTTGCCATTACATTCCAAAGTCAAGCCTCTCTTTTCAAAAGAAAGCCCATATATTACTCGTTTAATATCTCCATCTGTGTAAAGCCTTGGCGGACAAGAGAACTTATCAACATCTTCCAAATTCACAAAAGACCTTTCATACTCGATGATTTTATCAGGTTTTTGAAAACTAACACTCCAAAAGCCTCGTGCCTCAATTTTGTCCTTTGATTTAATAACAATTTTATTATTTTCCTTGTCTTTTATAACAGAAACGACCTTATCAATACATCTACCAATAGGAGCAATAAACTTATTTTCTGAAACGTTATAATACGTGTATCGAAAGACTTCTATCGAATCATAAGGTGCGAAAACAGCATCTTTTATAATTCCTTCATCATCAGGAGAACAAGTGTCCCCGCCTTTATTTATTTCAATATTTCGACATAGTCTATAACCTATCAGCAAATTAGAAAGACCGTTCTCGTCCAAACAAAAGCAAGATACATCTTCACCTATTTCGTTTTCCAACTTTTCTTTTGTATCTTTATTTCCTTCAAGAACTATATTGACTGCTCGCCTTGAATATGGGGAAAAAAATATTGGTCTTTTTATTCGATAGCAATCAGCTATGCATTGTATCTGCTGTTCTTCATTTACTAACGTGAAATTTTTTTTCAAGTAATATGTGAACTCACCTCCAGGTATTTTACCTCTATAAGTTTTTTCACAAAAGTCCTCCACATCCTCATATTTGCAATCAAGAAAACATATTCTCTTCCACTCACATGTTGCAAACGTCTCATTAATAAGTAGTTTTTCCTTTATCTGTTCATTTTTTGGGACAAGCGCTGAAGCTATTATCCAGTCATTTTCAAAACAGTTTTTCTTTGATTCACTTTCCTGCTCTAGCCTTTTTACCAGGTTATAAAGTATTCTCGTACTATGTTCATTCCACTCCGAAAAAACATGTTTAAACATATTTTTCCATTCAAAAGATAGATCAGAGTTTTGAAGTATTTCATCAATTTTTTCTTGTCGTTTTTTCATTCTTTCATCTATGATGCTGTCCGTATCTTCCATTTATTACACTACCTTTCTTCATTTCAATTTCATCTCTTTTCCGTTTGCTGTAAAACGTATAACGTCTGCACCTATAAAAATCTTGCTCTCCCCCTGACTAAGGGTTATATTATCCTCTTCCATAGTTATCTTGCTCTTTCCAGAAGATAACTCAATCTTTTCATTATCCATGATAATTTTGTATTTTCCAGATGCAATTTCAAGGTTATTCTCCCGCCAAAAGATACGTCGTTCATAATTGTTACCTATGTACTTTTCTTGAACATTTTTGCATTCTTCCGGAATAGTCAACTTGCGAAGTGCTGCGCATGCATAACATTCCTCATTTGTAATGAATACCTCAACCGCATCGCCTTTATCCGGAATGAATACTATACCTCCGGCTTTTCCCGTATACGGAGTTCGATATGGAATCCACATTTTATTCTTTGAAAGGTCTTCCCTATGTTCTCCTCCAAGGTCGACTTGAATTCGCCCCATATTTTCAGGATCTTCAGTATTTACTACTTTTCCAGAAAATATTACTGGTTTTTCAAAATGCTGTAATTTTTCTTGAAAAGAACTATTTTTTTTCCGTTCACTCAATGAGTAGGAAAACTCATAGACTTCTCTTCGCTTCTCAACCTTAATTCCTTCTATTACATACTCACACCGCTCATCTTCTATCTGCACAATAGATCCAAAAGGCAAATATCTAGTCAAAGTAATTTTAAGACTCCTAATTCCATGTTTTACTTTCGATTCGTAGCGTATGATTTCATTGCAATTAAGTGTGGTTACCTTTTGAAACAATGAATCAGTAATATAAATCTTTTTTGCTTCTGTCCAAAGTGAAAAACCTTTATATTTTGCCATACGACGAAGAAATTCAAAGTTTGTTTCCTGATTTTGGAGAATTATTTTAGCGCAACTTTCTTTCTCTAATTTTTCAGAAAGCTTTATTTCAAAAGAAGACATATTCAGTGGTTGTTTCGCAATAATGTCACCATATTTTTTTTCTGGATCTTGCCAAATTCTTGTATATGTATCTTCATCCTCTTTTGCTGATGTAGAAAAGGCTGTTACCTCCACTAAAGTTTCTCGAAAATTTTCAATCAACTTTACTTCACTAACGAAACCTTGAAAAATCTTACATTCTTTCCCCGAAATTTCGTCTTGCCAAATAACCTCTATGTCTGCTTCAATTTTCTTCATTAAGGAAATTGATTCTTTATTGGGAACTACTCCTTGAAAAGAACATATGTTATGCCTATTAATTTGTTTTATAATAGTGAATCTTGTCAAAAAAACTATTTTTTCAAATCCTGTAATTTTCATTTTTTTGCCTCAATTCTCTTCACCGTCCTCAAACAAAGTCACTCGGCCATCCTTTGTCGGTGATAACTTTACTAAGTCCAATATCTTTCTGTATCAAACTTAGATAAAATCCATTATTTTCCTCGCCTTTTTCTCCTACGATGGTATATAATTCCTTATAATCAGAAACAAATACATTTTTGATGATATATACAGATTGGAACTTTTGATTAATTTTCATCCCAATACATAAATTTCGACATGATGTACGTGGATCAAAATCTCGCGCCCATTCACCTATTCTACGAAGTTTCTCCAAAAATTCTACTTGATATACTTCAGGAATTCGTCCGAAAATATCCACCTTTATGGACATACTCTTAGATTTATCCCGAACATTTTCTTCATTGGTATGATATGATAATTCCACTCTTTCGATTGCATATTTTTCAGCTTGTACAGCTTCTGATTCAACTGTTTCATCTTCCCCAGTTCCAATAGAAATAAATTTACTTTTATCATTATCCAGGGTCGAAATTGCTATCTTGCAAATCAACATTTTTATTTTCTCCTACTACAGTTCTGCAAAATGTACATTTTCAAAGGAGTGCGCTTCTAACGCTTCTTTAACTCTTTCTGTGACAATGATATCTTGATTGGATATGCCAGCAATGCGGAATATATGATATCTCCCCACCGCAGAGGATGCGATTGTAATTTTTTTTGCACGCCAAACAGAAAGTTCAGGAATAAAAGATGAGAACACCTTCTCTATCAGTTCGCTTTCCTCTGTATCGAGACAGTTGATTCGAGGCGGAAGAAGCAAACGGTAGTATGCCTGCCGTCCTAAAGGCGTGACACTGATAGTAATAGCATCTTTTTTGAAAAGATTATCAATTTCTAAATCAACAAGTACATCCCAAAATCGCCTAGATGCAAGAACAATACATCCATCCACACCACAAGAAATCAGGTCAGGAAATATCACCCCTCCCCTCTCGTCTGCTTCGATTCTAAGCGCATCTCGATTGATAAATTGATACTCAGAAGCTATACAGCCCTTCTCTAAAGCTAAAATATCCTCCGCAGGGCGCACATAATCCTCAATGCATTCCTCGGCGAACATTCGATAATACATTTTTAGCCCTCGCTCTCTCTTATACGCTGCTCGATTACCTTTATTCGGGATTCATCATGATTCCCTGCATTCTCCCTTAACCATCCCAAAAGAACGTTGTCCATCCTCATGAGCCAGAGTAGAGGGTCGCAGTCTCCCTCTTCCCACTCAAGTTCCATAAAAAAGCCCTGCTCTTTTGCTATTTCTGCAAGGGGCAAAATCTTACTGGAAGGAATGTAAAATGGCAGATTACAATTTGCAAAAGGAAAAAGAACGAAACATTTTATATTACCACAATATTCTATGCACTCAAGTCTTTCTCCTCTTAGAGAAACATCGAAACTTCTAGCTGATTCTCCTCTTATGGGGTTGATAGTTAGGTGTCGTTTTGCCTTTATATCGGCTTTTCCGTGTCTTGCTCTAAATCTTTGTAAAGTAATCTTTCCAGATTCACATGGAAGTATTGCAATAAATTTTGTGGTTTCTGGTATACCAAAGGCAAAACGATATGCCTCAGCTGAGACGTAATATGGATAGCTTTTTCGTCTATCTTGCAGAAAACCTGTCAGATATTGCCGTACATCCTTTGAAAGTTCATTAAGACTTTTCAGCAGAAAGGCTTTGTACTCTTCCTTGTCCAAGCATTTCCGTCTTCGGCTGATAGCTTGCATTAATTCTGTAAGCCTTCTGCGGACAATACCGCTGTAAGTCATGATGGTGCCTTCAAAGTTTATGCCTATTGAGAAATTTTTGTCTCTTTCGTATGATTGAATATTTTTTTGAATTTCTTCTAATTCCTCTTTACTGAAGTTAAAATAATCATTCCGACCGTGACCACTTAAGTGCCATTGCATCCCAGTTACACTCATGGCATCATATGCACTTCCGTGCTTTACATCATTAGAATGCTCTCCATAGCCTTCATATTTTGATACAAGAAAAATACAATTGAATGTATTATTTGCATCGTATCCATAAAAATTAGCCAGTTTTGCCAAAGGCTTGATGCGTTCCAATGTTTCGGTAGCAGGGATAATATGATGTGCAGGATAATTATAATATGGATATATTATACGCATTTCTTCGTAATGCTTATCGTATTCATCTCTACACTCATATGCTCTCTTTAGAGCTGATCTGTCATTTTTAATAACAGTCGTTGTCTTCGGATATTTGCATTGTTTGCATTTTTTCTTATCCGGAGAGTATGAACAAAGAAGCATAGATATATCTTCCTCCGTAGACAATGAATCTTCTATGTTGTCCCTGACCGTATTCTGTGGAGATTTTTTTTCTCCACTCGCTTTCTCATCTTTTCCAATGTATGCTGTTGCCATCTCAACTTCCGATACATCCTTAATAATTGCTACATCATTGTCAGAAACATGTGACAACGCTGTATCACCTTTATACGCATCATCTTCTTTGGGTCCCGGCCTTTCAGCACCCACTGATTCCTCGTTGCACTTACTTTCGGCAATCATCAATTCACTATACATGAGATGGCCACTTGTACCAGATTTCTCTACTGTAACAAACTGCCCTGTTGGAGGATATGCTTCGCATTTAGCTTTTGCTGTGTCAGTCACCACACTGTATCCACAGATACTTTCTGTCTTTCCAGTGAAAAGTTTTCCCACGCTGCATTGGCACATTTGCGGCGCGCCACTAACTAAAGGTAATAACGGGCATTGTATTGGTGCTGAAGCTGGTATGAGATCAGCTTTGACTGTAAGAATAACTGTATCTTCGTAAAGAAAGCCTTTGTTTCCTGATTCCATAGCTTTGAACTTCATTCCAATAGGACAAGAGAAAATTGCATCTGTTGTTAAATATTCCTCTGACATCTACTCACCTCCCATGCAAGACATAATCCTTCCAGGCGGCAAATGTATTTGTTTAAGTAGTCGTTTGAGTGGAGACAGCCATCAAATTTCAAATTTCCCCCAATTTATGTACATTGCTACCGAAACAATATTGTACAAAGCAATCCGTCCCCGCTAAGATGATAAAAAAAATAGAATGACAGCACAAAATGATCCTATAACTTGGAGATATTTTATTCCTCCAAGTTGAAGCTTTACCTACCATATCGAACTGTAATATATAGTCTGAAGCAGCGCTTCATTTACTTTTATAGACAGCTCATTCACTGTATACGGCTAAACATTTTTACTAATTTCCGAATCTTGTTTCTGTCGCAGTCTGTAAATATGGCACTGTCTATGTCATAACAGTAAGAAGTTTGATTGCATTCATTAATATGAAGACCCTCCCACAGCCCTCGCCATCTTAAACTCATTAGCGCTCTTGCGATTAGCCAAATTTCAATGTTTGAAAGAAATTCCTGACGGCATTTGTTGATATCAACAACCACATTCAGATTGAACTACATACCTTTTGGACTTTACCAACGGCCTGCCTAAGCCTCACCTTTTCTATCAGCCACTGTTATCTGATGCTGATAAAGTTCCGCACATCGAAATTTTATCGGGCTTATTGCTAACTTCGAAGTTCTCATTCTGTTGCATGGCCAAAGCCTTACTGTAGCGGTAATGGTCTTCACATTGTCTTCTCAGTAGGTCTACGATTGTGTTTTGTGTTTGAATAGATTTTTTCAAAGTTGAATGTTAATACCGCCCCTTATTTCTATTGTTTCGACGTTCTTGTGCTCATTCCTCCTATATTTAAACTTATTTTTTCTGAATTTAACATCATCTATTATTTTAGTAGGTTATTACACTTTCCCAAGCCTCTCGCAAAGCTTCCCAATCATGAGATTCAGCAATTCCAGTCTTGCACCACACAGCAAAGTGTTCGCTACTAGCAAAATCACTC
>AUXO012010371.1_pt1 | contig 20159 bp, 14 predicted proteins | sample 768731 | NCBI WGS metagenome assembly AUXO01 (sample SAMN02715735, study PRJNA202380) | gut metagenome | biome: sheep rumen | host: Ovis aries | place: New Zealand: Palmerston North
GAATGGCTGCTGGATTTCCGTCTGAAGGCATTTCGCTACTGGGTGGATTTGAAACAGCCTGACTGGGGGCATCTTCAGATGCCTGACATTGACTATCAGGATATTTCGTACTATGCTGATCCTACGGCAAAGGGAGGAGAGAAATCGAAGGAGATAGACCCTGAGCTGATGAAGACCTTTGACAAACTGGGTATTCCACTGGAGGAGCGTATGGCTCTGGCCGGAACGGCTGTGGATGCCGTGATGGACAGTGTGAGCGTGAAGACGACTTTCCGCGAGAAACTGAAGGAGCAGGGGATCATATTCATGAGTATCAGCGAGGCCGTCAGGGAGTATCCCGACCTGGTCAGGGAATATCTGGGCAGTGTGGTGCCGTATAGGGACAATTTCTTTGCGGCGCTTAACTCGGCAGTCTTCTCGGACGGCTCGTTCGTCTATATCCCGAAGGGTGTGAGGTGTCCCATGGAACTGAGCACGTATTTCCGTATAAATGCGAGAGGTACGGGTCAGTTTGAGCGTACCTTGATTGTTTGTGACGACGGTGGCTATGTGTCGTACCTGGAGGGATGTACGGCGCCTATGCGCGATGAGAACCAGCTGCATGCGGCCATTGTGGAAATCGTGGTGATGGAGAATGCGGAGGTCAAATATTCGACCGTGCAGAACTGGTATCCAGGTGACAGGAACGGCAAGGGCGGTGTGCTTAACCTGGTGACGAAGCGCGGACACCTGAGGGGAGCCAACAGCAGGTTGTCGTGGACGCAGGTTGAGACAGGAAGTGCCGTGACGTGGAAGTATCCCTCGTGTGTGCTGAGTGGCGACAATTCGCAGGCGGAATTCTATTCGGTTGCGGTGACGAACAACTTTCAGCAGGCTGATACGGGAACGAAGATGATACACATCGGCAAGAATACTAAGTCTACCATAATCAGCAAGGGTATCAGTGCAGGCAGGAGTCAGAACTCGTACAGGGGTCTCGTGAAGGTCGCTGCTACGGCGGACGGTGCCCGTAACTATTCGTCGTGTGACTCGCTGCTGCTTGGGAGCAGGTGCGGGGCGCATACGTTCCCTTACATGGACGTGAAGAACGACAGTGCCATCGTGGAGCATGAGGCTACGACGTCGAAAATCAGCGAGGAACAGCTTTTCTACTGTCAGCAACGTGGCATTAACACGGAGGATGCCGTGTCGCTTATCGTGAACGGATATGCTAAGGATGTAATCAACAAGCTGCCTATGGAATTTGCCGTGGAAGCTCAGAAATTGCTTGGCGTGAGCCTGGAAGGAAGTATAGGATAGATTATATATATGTTAGAGATAAGGAACTTGCATGCCTGTATTAACGGCAAGGAGATTTTGAAGGGTGTCAACCTGACGGTAAGGGATGGGGAGATACATGCTGTCATGGGGACTAACGGTGCCGGAAAGTCTACGTTGAGCAACATTATCGTGGGTAATCCTGTGTATGAGGTTACCGAGGGATCTGTCTTGTTCAACGGGGTTGATATCCTGGAGCTGAAACCTGAGGAACGGGCCAACATGGGTATTTTTATGTCTTTCCAGCAGCCTGTAGAGATTCCGGGAGTAAGCATGACTAACTTCATGAGGGCAGCGGTGAATGCCCGATACAAGGCTATGGGACGTGACCTGCTGAGTGCCGGTGACTTCCTGAAGCTGATGCGCGAGAAACGTAAAATAGTGGAACTTGACACTAAACTGACAAGCCGCTCGGTAAACGAGGGATTCTCAGGCGGTGAGAAGAAACGTAACGAGATTTTCCAGATGGCTATGCTGGAGCCTGTGTTCTGTATACTGGACGAAACGGACTCGGGCCTGGACGTTGATGCCCTGCGTATTGTGGCAGAGGGATTCAACAAGCTGCGCAGGCCTGAGACGAGTGCTATAGTAATCACCCATTACCAACGTCTGCTGGACTACCTGAAGCCGGACGTGGTGAGTGTCTTGATTGACGGACGTATCGTGAAGTCCGGCGACGCAGGGCTTGCCGAGATGATTGAGAGGAGGGGATTCGACTGGATTAAGGAAGAGGCGGGATTATGAATGGTACGCTGCAATATACTGACTTTTTCAACGAGGTGAGGGATGTCCTGTACAGCCGCTCGTGCGATGTCATGAACAGGCAGCGTGCAGAGGCTTTGGAGACTTTCATGAGAGTGGGATTTCCTACTCGGAAGAATGAACGTTACAAGTATACTGATGTCTTGCAGGCTTTTGCTCCGGACTATGGTATAGCCTTGTCGCCACTGGATGGGAACCTGCCTCAGTATTGCTACCGGATAGGTGATGCTCCGATTGATGTCGCCCAATACTATAACTGTATTGCTGACAGGGAGGATGCGGTCGTATGCCTGAACACGATGCTGTGTGTGGATACCGTGCTTGTGTATATTCCGCGCAACAAGTGTCCTGATCATCCTATTCAGATTGGAAATATCCTGAAGGGTGACAGGGATACTATGGTCAACAGGCGCCTGCTGGTCGTTCTTGAGGAGGGTGCAAGGGCTGATATTATCATTACAGACCATGCCGTGAATGACTGTAGTTTCCTGACTAATCAGGTCATAGAGGCTTTTGTCGGAGACAACAGTTGTCTTAACTTGTATGAGATTGAGGAAACGCATTTGCTGTGTACGAGGTACAGTAACGTATATATACATGAAGGACGGGATGCGAGGGTAAGGCATACGTCATTGAGCCTGTTTAACGGAAACACGAGGAATTCCTGTACCGTGAGGCTGGCAGGAGAGGGGTCCGAGGTTTCCCTTAACGGTTGTGTAATAGCTGACAAGATGCAGCGTGTGGACAACAATACGCGTATCGAGCATCTTGTACCGCACTGTACTTCGAATGAGTTGTACAAGTATGTCCTTGATGACAATGCCGTAGGGGCTTTTGCCGGACTCGTGTATGTAAAGGAGGGGGCTCAGAAAACATCGTCTGCCATGACGAATGCCAACTTGTGTGCAACGCGTTCGGCACATATGTATACGCAACCTATGCTGGAGATTTATGCGGATGACGTGAAGTGCTCGCACGGAAGCACTGTGGGACAGCTGGGTGAAGAGGCTTTGTTCTACATGCGGCAGCGTGGCATAAGCCTGGAGGAGGCGAGGCTTCTGATGAAGGCTGCATTTATAACTGAGGTCATTGACATGATACCGCTGGAACCGCTTCGCGACAGGCTGCACTTCCAGGTGGACAAGCGTCTGAGGGGTGAGCTGAGCAAGTGCGAAGGTTGCAAACTGTGTAAATAGGATACCACAATATGTACGATATACAGAAGGTTCGCGGGGATTTCCCCATTCTGGGCAGGGTCTTGTACGACAAGTATCCGCTGGTATATCTGGACAATGCCGCAACTACGCAGAAACCTCGCTGCGTGGTTGATGCCATGACAGATGAATACTATAACGTAAATGCAAATGTGCATCGCGGAATTCACTTCCTTAGCCAACAGGCGACAAACCTGCATGAAGCAAGCCGTGAGACGGTAAGAAGGTTTGTGAATGCCGGAAGTTCTTCCGAAATTGTCTTTACAAGGGGTACGACTGAGAGTATTAACCTGGTTGCCACATGCTTTTCCGATGCTTTTATGAAGGAAGGCGACGAGGTGATCGTAAGTCATATGGAGCACCATAGCAATATCGTTTCGTGGCAGATTGTCGCACAACGCAAGGGGATAAGGCTACGTGTCATACCTGTCAGTGACGACGGCGTCCTGGACATTGAGGCTTACAAAGGTTTGTTTAATGAGCGTACCAAAATCGTAAGCTGCTCGCACGTAAGCAATGTCCTGGGTACCATAAACAATGTGAAGGAGATTGTCCGTATTGCTCATGAGCATGGTGTCCCGGCATTGATAGACGGTGCTCAGAGTACTCCTCATTTCGGTATTGACGTGCAGGATATGGATTGTGACTTCTTTGCTTTCAGCGGTCACAAAATATATGGACCTACCGGTATCGGTGTCCTGTATGGCAAGGAGGAGTGGCTGGAGAAAATGCCTCCGTACATGGGAGGCGGGGACATGATAAAGACTGTGTCTTTTGATGGAACGACGTTCAATGACTTGCCATATAAATTTGAGGCTGGTACACCTGACTATATTGCTTCCACAGGACTTGCAAAGGCATTGGAATATGTGTCTGACATAGGCTTGGACAATATCTGCGAATATGAAAAATGGCTGACGGAATATGCTGTTTCTGAGATGATGAACATCGATGAAATGGTTATTTATGGCCCTAAAGAGAACCGTGATGCCGTAATTTCATTTCAGGTTGGCAATATTCATCACCTGGACATGGGTACTTTGCTGGACAGGCTGGGTATTGCGGTCAGGACGGGTCATCACTGTGCCGAGCCTCTGATGCGCAGAATGGGTATTGAGGGCACATGCAGGGCAAGCCTCGCACTCTATAACACCAAGGAGGATGTAGATTCCTTGGTTAACGGCATAAGGAGGGTATGCAAGATGTTCTGAGGTCTATCTGCACAGCATAATGCATATATTGTCCTGAAAACGTCTGCCGGTGCCAGTATCCGGTATTCCTTGGTTGATTATTGAAAAGCACATCTCATGGCCGTTGCGTGCCTTGTAATATCCTGAAAGCGAGGATATGCCTGTCACGGTGCCAGTCTTGGCATGTACGTTGTTCTCGGCTGCCGTTCCCTTCATTCGGTTCCTGAGCGTGCCGTCGACACCGGCTATAGGCAGGGCTGAATAGAGGTTGCGATAGATGTTTTTCCTGCGGTATGCATATACCAGTACCTTGACTATGCTTCGCGGTGTCAGGTAATTATACAGTGACAGGCCGCTGCCGTCTGCCACCTTGCACTGGAGTGTGTCTACACCGGCTGAATTGAGCATTGTGTTTATTCGCCTTGCCGAGGCTTGGCGGGTGTACGGACTGGACAGTTGCCTGAACATGCTCTCGGCAAACATATTGTCGCTGTTCTTCAGCATAGGGAATGCTGCACCGGCTACTGTGTATTGCCTTTCTGCTGACCATGGTACCATATTTGTCTCACTGTCATCCCAGCACCATCCCCAGCCTTTGTCGCCGACTTGGGGAACATAGGTGTATTGCGGACCGAGATGCTCGAGTGTCGCTACTGCAGTAAGTATCTTCATGCATGATGCCGGCCTCATGCGCTGGTCTGCATTGTACTCACAGACTGTCTTTCCTGCAGTGATGTCGTATACGCATATACCTACTACACTGGTTTTGGAGATATCGCTGTCGCATACCCGACGGACGGCGTTATAGCGTGTGGCTGAACATGACATCAGCAGTAAAACGGCCGTAGGGATAAATAATTTACGTAACATTATGGTCTTATTTTGGATGCAAAGGTATAAAAAAAGGGGAATGCAAGATATATCTTGCCGCTTTTTTGATATCTTTGTGCGCGAAAATGAATTTTATAATTCTGTAGTATTTGAACTAAATATCGGTTATGATAAGGAAATATGATTTTCTGATCATCGGCGGTGGCGTAGCAGGCATGAGCTATGCCCTGAAGGTGAGTAAAAGTGGAAAAGGACGTATTGCTCTAATATGCAAGACCACACTGGATGAGGCTAATACTGCCAAGGCGCAGGGTGGCATTGCATCTGTTACTAACCTGTTGACGGATAATTTTGAGAAGCATATCCAGGATACTATTATTGCCGGTGACTATATTTCTGATATGGAGGCTGTGGAACAGGTCGTAAAAGGCGGTCCGTCGGGTATCAAGGATTTGGTGGAGTGGGGCGTCAACTTCGACAAGAAGGATGATGGCGAGTTTGACTTGCACCGTGAGGGTGGCCACAGTGAGTTCCGTATACTGCACCATGCTGACGACACTGGCTTTGAAATTCAGCGCGGACTGATGGAGGCTGTACGCCATGATGCCAATATCGAGGTACTGGAAAATCATTTTGCCGTAGAAATAATTACACAGCATCATCTGGGTATACGTGTAACGAGGCGTAATACTGACATTGAGTGTTTCGGTGCCTATGTACTGAATCCGGAAACCGGGAAAATAGATACGTACCTTTCACGGGTAACCTTGATTGCTACCGGAGGTACGGGTGCTGTATATGCTACGACGACTAATCCTAACATTGCAACTGGTGACGGTATTGCAATGGTGTATCGTGCCAAGGGAAAGGTCAAGGATATGGAATTTGTCCAGTTCCACCCGACTGCCTTGTATAATCCTGCAGAACGACATCCTGCATATTTGATTACCGAGGCTATGAGAGGATATGGCGGAATACTTAGGCTGCCTGACGGACAGGAATTCATGCATAAGTATGATGAGAGGCTTTCACTGGCTCCACGTGATATTGTGGCACGGGCAATCGACAATGAGATGAAAATACATGGACTGGAGCATGTGTGCCTTGATGTAACACATAAGGATCCCGAGGAAACCAAACGACATTTTCCCAACATTTATGCAAAGTGCATGAGTATTGGTATTGACATTACCAGACAATATATTCCGGTAGCTCCTTGTGCACACTATATGTGCGGTGGCATCAAGGTTGACTTGAATGCCAGGTCGAGCATAAAGAGGCTGTATGCCGTAGGTGAATGCTCGTGCACCGGACTTCATGGCGGAAACAGACTGGCCAGCAACTCGCTGATTGAGGCTGTAGTCTATGCTGACGCTGCTGCAAGGCATTCTATAGAGAACATTGACAAATACAGTTTCAACGAGCGTATACCTGAATGGAACGACGAAGGTACCATGACTAACGAGGAAAAAATCCTGATTGCCCAGGATGCACGCGAGGTTAACCAGATTATGTCAACATACGTAGGTATCGTAAGAAGCGACTTGAGACTGCACAGGGCATGGGAGCGTCTTGACTTACTTTATGAAGAGACTGAACATCTGTTCAAGCGTGTCAAGCCTACAAAAGATATATGTGAGTTGCGAAATATGATAAATGTCGGTTACCTGATCACTCGTCAGGCATTGGAACGCAAGGAAAGCAGAGGATTGCACTACACTATAGACTATCCTAAGCACGCACTGGACAAGTGAAGAAAAGTATATTTGGCATACTGCTGTGCATGGAGGGAACTTTCCTGCTCCTTACGATGATTGTCAGTCTTTTTTACGACGAAAACGACTGGTGGGCATATCTTGTGTCAGCGGCTGTAAGTATCACTACCGGCAGAATTTGTATATGGCTCAGTAAAAAAAACAACAATAACCGCCGCTTTACACGTTCTGACTCTTTCATGATAGTCACTCTTTCGTGGGTCCTGTTTTCTATTATCGGAATGCTTCCGTTTATATTGGTAGAGAAAATGGATGTGTCAAGTGCTTTTTTTGAAACCATGTCTGGATTTACTACTACCGGGGCTACCGTAATATCTGATATTGACTCTATGACATATGCCTTACGATTCTGGAGGGCATTGACACAATGGATGGGTGGCTTGGGTATTGTAGTCTTCTCGTTTGCCTTGATTCCGGTAAGCGAAATGAAAAACAACAATATTTTCTCGGCCGAGGTTACTGGTATAGGACTTGATAAAATAAGGCCTAAGATAGGTTCAACTGCCAGGAGACTGCTCGCCATATACCTGATACTTACCATTGTCTGTGCAGGTCTCTACTATATAGGACCAATGAATATATATGACGCCGTATGTCATGCGCTTACCACTGTAGCTACCGGAGGATTCAGTACACATTCGGCAAGTATTGCGTATTTTCACTCTGGATACATCGAATACATATGTGCCGTATTCATGGTTTTGTCAAGTATTAACTTCTCTATGTTCTATTATGCCAGCATCAGGAAATGGCATGTCATAAGGCATAATGAAGAGATGAGAGTCTTTCTTGCCGTAGTAATATGTATGACTGGATTCTTCTGTCTTCTTTTCTATTTTTCACCTGTTGCCAATGAAAGTCTGCATACCTTGCCACACGGAATAGAGGAGACGTTCAGGACTGCATTGTTTCATGTATCCTCGGTGATAAGCAGTACAGGATTCTCTGCACAGAAATATGACTATGTGGCATGGGGTGCACCATATTGGATGCCTACGGTCGTCATTATGTCTGTAGGTGCATGCGCCGGGAGTACTGCCGGTGGAATGAAAATAATACGCGCTCTGATATGTGCCAAAAGTGTTAAGAATGAATTTATCCGTCAATTGCATCCAAATGCCGTGCTTGGTATAAGAATAAACGGAAACATAGTATCTGAGGAAAGAATTAAAAATTCGCTCGGATTCTTGTTCCTGTACATATCGTTGGTTGTATTGGGCATGACGGTATTGACATACATTGGACTGGATGCAGACACTGGACTGGGGGCATGTATCAGTTCTCTTTCAAATGTAGGTCCTGCTACCGGCATGTGTGGTCCGTCCGGGACTTTTGCAAATGTTCCTGCGTTGGGTAAATGGCTTTTGTCCTTCTATATGTTGGTAGGACGTCTGGAAATATATACCGTATTGTTTCTGTTTGTACCTATATTCTGGAAAGAAAGAAAATAATAATGGATAAATCATACAGTCTATATAGAAACAAAGGGAGCGAGAGAACCACGGGTCTGACATATACCTCACCTATATTTGGTCCGGTACGCAGCCGAAGACTGGGAATTTCTCTCGGAATAAACCTGCTGCCTGACGATGGGAAATGGTGTAGTTTCGATTGTATATATTGTGAATGTGGACTGAACAGATACAATCGTGCCAAAAATCCACTTCCTACGACCAGACAGGTTGTTGACAGCCTAATAGATAAACTACGGGAAATGAGTGCTGACGGCATGTCGCCCGACGTTTTGACATTTGCAGGAAACGGTGAGCCTACTATGCATCCGGACTTTACGGAAATTGCACGTCAGGTCATATCTGTACGTAATAAGCTATGTCCTGATGCAAAAGTCAGTATCCTATCGAACTCTACACAGATACATCGCGATGAAATACGAGAAACCCTGATGCTTTTTGACAACAATATCCTAAAGCTGGATACTGTTGATTATGATTATATAAAGCGTGTAGACAAACCAAATGGAAAATTTGATTTGGAGGATGTCGTGGAAAATATGTGCAGGTTGGACGGTAACGTTATAATCCAGACTATGTTTATGAAGGGTGTTGATGAAAACAACGTCAGTGTAGACAATACTGGTGATGACTATGTAGACCCTTACATAAAAATTCTTAGGCGCATAAATCCTAAACAGGTAATGATATATACTATAGACCGTGACACACCTGTGTCGAGTCTGGAAAAAGCTTCCCATGAAGAACTTGACTCCATAGCTGAAAAAATTCGAAAGGCAGGACTGAAAGTAAGTGTGTCGTACTAAATACTTAGGTTTATAAAGGTGAGAATAAAATTTGTAATACTCTCTATTATGATTGTTTGCCATAACAATATTCTTGCTCAGACATCTGAGCAAGATGACTATGACTGGCAAAATATCAAAAGGGAGTATGAACTGAAACTTACCATCTATCGCTATCCTGATCCTACTATAGAGAACGGTGATACCATATGGACATATCTCCTGCCTGAATTACCTGTATATGCAAAACTTAAATTCAAAAATGCCAAACAAATAAGGAAATACAACAAACTGGTATATAATGTCAAGAAAGTACTGCCGCTTGCACAAAAGGTAAATGCTATAATAAAAGAGACATACGAGACATTGGAACAACTGCCGGACAAAAAAAGTAAACAGGCTCATATAAAAGCAGTGGAACGTGACATAAAAAGGCAGTTCACGCCTGAAATGAAAAAACTGACGTATTCTCAGGGAAAACTGCTCATAAAACTGGTAGACCGTGAATGTAATCAAACTTCGTATGAAATAGTAAAGGCTTTTTTAGGTCCTGCAAGAGCAGCTTTCTACCAAGTGTTTGCATGGACTTTCCGTGCTTCACTCAAAAAGAGATATGATGCTGAGAATGATGACAAAATGGTTGAACGTGTGGTTAAACAAGTAGAATTAGGACTATTATGAAGAAACTTACTGTAGTGGAAATGAACAGAATGACTATAGACAAGTTCAAGGAATGTGAAAAAAATCCTATAGTAATAGTACTTGACCACATACGCAGCCTATACAATGTAGGAAGTATTTTCCGTACAGCCGATGCCATGTGTCTGGATGCTATCTATCTGTGTGGAATAACCGCTACGCCGCCAAATACTGAAATACACAAGACTGCACTGGGTGCAGAGGAAACCGTCGAATGGAAATACTTTGAAAACACTATGGATGCAGTCAATTATCTGCATAGTAACGGATATACTGTGATATCTATAGAACAGTGTAAAGGCAGTACTATGCTGAATGACTTTGTTCCTGTAAAAAACGGCAAATATGCCTTGATTATGGGTAATGAAGTAAAAGGTGTTGCCCAAGATGTGGTTAATGCCAGTGACGATTGTATAGAAATACCTCAATTCGGTACAAAACATAGTATGAATGTATCTGTGGCTGCCGGTATGGTAATATGGCATTTTATTAGCAGAAGTTATCTACATTAGTGTCAATAACTATAGTTAAATCCCTTTCAATAATAAATAGTCCAAGTCTATAAAATTACAAACAACAGGATTTTCTACATATGAATTTGTTTATAAACACAATAAAATAATAAAATATAAACATTTAAGATAAATAAAGTAACTTGCTATGAATAAATGAATTGAAATGCAGTAAAAAAAACTTTTGAACTTTTTCTACCTTGCATTATCATCACCATATAATTTTCAGATAAAAGAAAAAAATAAAATAATGATGAATCTAAAAGAAGAAATAAGAAAAATGTGCCATGAGAAAAATGCTTTGATAATGGCACACTACTATACTGACGGCGAAATTCAGGAAGTTGCGGATTTTGTAGGTGATTCACTTGCACTTGCCCAAAAAGCCAAAGAAACAGATGCAAGTATTATTGTAATGTGTGGTGTACACTTCATGGGTGAGACAAGTAAGATCCTGTGTCCTGACAAGAAAGTACTGATACCTGATGCAAATGCTACATGTTCGCTTGCAGAGAGTTGCCCTGCAGATAAGTTTGAGGAATTCGTAAACGCTCATCCTGGACATACGGTAATAAGCTATGTAAATACTACTGCTGCCACAAAGGCAGTAACTGACGTGGTAGTAACCAGTAGCAACGCCATTCAAATTGTTGAATCATTTCCTAAGGACACACCTATAATTTTCGGTCCTGATGAAAATCTGGGTTCATATATAAACAGTATTACCGGCCGTAATATGCTTTTGTGGAATGGTGCATGCCATGTACATGAGAGATTTTCTCTTGAAAAAATATTGCAGCTTAAATCTGAACATCCTGAGGCGAAGATACTTGCTCATCCGGAATGCAAGGGGCCTATATTGAGAGTTGCAGATAAAATAGGCAGTACTGCCGCATTGCTGAAATTCAGTATAAGTGACAGTGCAGAAGAATTTATAGTTGCTACTGAGAGTGGCATAATTCATGAGATGCAGAAATCGTGTCCAAATAAAAAATTTATTCCTGCACCTCCCAGCGACAGCACATGTGCCTGCAACGAATGTAATTATATGAAGATGATTACGATAGAGAAACTGTATGACTGTCTTAAAAACGAGTATCCAGAAATACAGGTAGATGCGGCACTCGCAAAGAAAGCCATAGTTCCCATTGAGAAAATGTTGGAAATTTCTTCAAAGATAGCATTATAGAATATGAATGAATCATTACCTGTTTTAATACGTGATCTTGCATATATACTGATAATTGCAGGTATAACGACGGTTATTTTCAAAAAATTGAAACAACCGCTTGTACTTGGATATATAGTTGCCGGTTTCCTGTCAGGATCGCACATACCTTTTACACCCACTGTTATTGATACTAAGACATGTGAGGAATGGGGACAAATAGGTGTCATATTCATAATGTTCACATTAGGCCTTGAATTTTCCTTCAAGAAAATTGTAAAAATGGGAATATCGCCTGTATTGTGTGTATGCATGATAATGGGCAGTATGATGGTTATAGGAAATACGGTAGGACATTTCTTTGGATGGTCTGCCATGGATTGTATATTCCTTGGCGGAATGTTATCAATGAGCAGTACTACCATAATATACAAGGCATTCGATGAAATGGGACTGAGGCACAGAAAATTTGCCGGTAACGTACTGTCGGTGCTTATACTTGAGGATATTATGGGAATATTGCTTATGGTATTATTGGCTACAATATCCGTTTCACGTGAATTTCATGGAATAGAGTTGATAAAAAGCTTGTTGAGTCTTGGCTCATTGCTGATTATATGGTTTACGGTCGGTGTATTTATTCTGCCACTGATGCTTAAGAGGTACAAGCGTTACATGAATAATGAGACACTGATGATCGTATCATTGGCACTATGCTTTACATTAGTCCTTATCAGTAATAAAGTGGGATATTCACCTGCTTTTGGTGCATTTATGATGGGCAGTATCCTTTCAGAGACTATAGAAGCTGATCAAATAATAAATGCAGTGAGTCCTGTAAAGGATCTTTTTGGTGCAATTTTCTTTGTAAGTGTAGGTATAATGGTAAGTCCGTCTGTCATAATGGAAAACTGGATGGAAATACTTATTCTCACTATAAGCATAATAGCAGGTCAAACTATTTTTGGTACATTCAGCTATCTGGTGACCGGCAGTTCGTTGAAGGATAGTATCCATAGCGGGTTTTCTATGACCCAGATTGGCGAATTTGCATTCATCATAGCTGTTATGGGTGAATCTTTCGGTGTAATAAGTTCAAAAATATATCCTATAATAGTTGCTGTAAGTATAGTTACCACATTCTGTACACCATATATGATAAAGGCTGCATCACCTGTATGCAATATAATAGACTCGCATCTGAAATTCAGTATAGACGACAAACTTAATATTATAGACAACGTAAAGTATCCATCCATACATAATAAATCTGCAAATGTATGGAAACAGCTGCTGACTTCCATGCTGTATCAGTTGGTGGCATACACCGTGTTGTCTGTTACGGCACTGAGTATAGTATATTTAGCCACTCCACTGATCAATGATATTTTCAATTATTTGATGCCACATAATAAAACCGGTATATATATTGGAAACATCCTGTATAAGATTATCGGTGTGCTGATAGTGTCACCTTTCCTCCGTGCAATATGTATGCGTAAGAATAATAGTATAGAGGCTAAATACCTGAGACAGCACGGATGGATTAACAAAATGCTATTGTCACTTACATTTGTAGTAAGATTCATAGTTTGTTGTGCCCTGTTATACACTTTCTTAAATCTTAATGCACTATTTCCTAAATGGATTTATATTATCCTTTCTATATGTATTCTTTCCATAATATTGTATAGCAGGTATATAAAGATGGTCAGCATTCGTATTGAGCGTATATTCAAACAGAATCTGTACCGTAAGGAAAATATGCAGAAGGGACCTGGATATGCGCGTCTGCTGCGTAGTAAGGATTTGCATATTTCACGTCTTGAGATTCCTGAATTCAGTCTTTGGGCAGGAAGTAAGCTCTCTGAACTGAACATAGGACAGGACAATGGTGTACATGTTGCAGCCATAGTACGAGGACGATTGCGTATAAATATTCCTGGAGGAAACAATATGGTATTTTCAGGAGATATTCTGGAATTGGTAGGTGATGACGAAAGTATAGAAAGCGTACGTCAACGTATGAATTCAGATACTACAAATGTTGAGAACTATCCAAAAGCCGAAATTTTGAAACTGCATAAGTTTGTAATATCCCGTGATTCCAAACTTATTGGTGTAAGCTTGGGAAAAAGTAATATTCGTGAGCAATTTCACTGTATGGTTTTGGGATTTGAAGATGCTGAAGGTAATCTTATACCCACAAATCCGAATAGAGAGATTCAGTATGACGATATAATGTGGGTAATAGGTGAATATGAAAATCTTGAACTGCTAAGGTTGGTGACTAATCCACCTTTCACGTTCAAGGATGGTAAACTAAAAATAAAATAAATGAAAGCAGGAATAGTAGGACTACCCAATGTGGGTAAATCAACGTTGTTTAATTGTCTTAGCAGTGCAAAGGCACAGTCGGCAAATTTTCCGTTTTGTACTATTGATCCGCAAATGGGTCAGATAAGTGTACCTGACGAACGTCTTGCCAGGCTTGCAGAAATAGTACATCCGGGACGAATTGTACCAGCCGTATGTGATATAGTAGATATTGCCGGATTGGTAAAGGGTGCAAGTAAAGGTGAAGGATTAGGAAACCAGTTTCTTGCCAACATACGTGAATGCGATGCTATTATTCATGTCCTGCGTTGTTTTGATGATCCTAATATAGTCCATGTCGATGGTAGTGTTGATCCGGTTCGTGACAAGGAAATAATCGATATGGAACTTCAGTTAAAGGATTTGGAGACCCTGGAACAGCGACTTAAGAAGGTTGAAAAGGTTGCACGCGTAGGAGGTGACAAGGCTGCAAAAATAGAGTTAGGTGTGATAGAGGCTTATAGATCTGTATTACTCGAGGGTAAAAGTGCACGTACTGTAAATTTTGAGACAGAGGATGAGAAGGCAGCTGCCAAGGGACTATTTCTCCTTACTAACAAACCGGTATTGTATGTATGCAATGTAGATGATGCCAGTGCCTCAAAGGGTAACAGGCATACCGAGGCAGTAAGAAAGGCAATAGATGGCGAGGATGCAGAAATGATAATAATAAGTGCACAGACGGAAGCTGATATAGCAGAACTTGAAACATATGAGGAAAAACAGATGTTTCTTGACGATATGGGACTAAGTGAGAGTGGTTGTAACCGTATTATCAAAGCTATATACAGCCTGTTAAATTTACAGACATTTATCACCGCAGGAGAGATGGAGGTAAAAGCATGGACTTTTCACAAGGGCTGGAAGGCACCACAATGTGCAGGTGTTATACATACTGACTTTGAAAAGGGATTTATCCGTGCCGAGGTTATCAAATACGACGACTATATAAAATATGGTTCGGAGTCAGCTGTGAGAGAAGCTGGAAAAATGGGTGTCGAAGGCAAGGAATATATTGTCCAGGATGGTGATATAATGCATTTTCGTTTCAATGTGTGATAAATATAAGACATTAGTATATAACATATAACCATGAATATTTTATATATAGTATGGAATCCTGATGTAGTGGCATTCAGCCTTGGCTTTCTGGAAATACGATGGTATTCTATATTTTGGTGTATAGGACTTTTGGCTGTTTATATGCTAATGCATAGGTTATTCCGCCAGCAGGGTCTTACTGAAGAACAGTTTGAACCAATGTTCATATATTGTTTCATTGGTATACTGGCAGGTGCCCGTCTTGGCCATTGTCTGTTTTATGAACCCGGATTCTTTCTGTCTCATCCTATAGAGATGTTTTTACCCATACGCAGGTTACAAGACGGTGAATGGCATTTTACAGGATATGAAGGCCTGGCATCACATGGCGGTACCATAGGTCTGACAATTGCCTTGTGGCTATATCATCGCAAGGTAGGAATCAAATTATTACATATACTGGACAATGTAGCCATAGTAACTCCAATTTGTGCCTGTGCAATACGTATAGGCAATCTTATGAATTCTGAGATTATAGGTCGTCCTACTGATATCCCATGGGCTTTTGTTTTCACTCATGTTGACTCTCAGCCACGACATCCCGGACAACTTTATGAGGCTATATGCTATGCTGTTTTCTTTATAATAGGATGGATATTATATAGACGAAGCAATATCAAAGTAGGCAGCGGGTTTTATTTCGGCCTGTGTATATTCCTAATATTCATGAGTCGCATATTTATAGAATTTACCAAGGAGAACCAGGCAGACTTTGAGTCCTCAATGATATTCAATATGGGACAGTTACTGAGTATTCCATTCGTACTGGCAGGCGTATATTTTATATGGAGAGGAGTATCGTCAAAAAATAATATAAACACATAATCCATAAGTATATGAACAGAATAATGTTACTGATGCTCACGGCAGCATTTTACCTTGTTACTTATGCACAGAATACGGGTAACATATATCGTATAAGGTCTGCATCTCCTACAGGCGAGGGAAAGTATGTTACTGCAATGGACAATAAGTTGAATGCAGCGATAGAACTTGCTGACAAGGACGACAGCAACGAATATCAGTTGTGGGCAATAGTTGCCCCACAAGGTGTGGAGAACGGTTGTGCCTTTTATAATATAGGTACGAAGATGTCCATAGACATGGCGCCTACAGTGACAAAAGACAGATATAAACTGTTGCATTGGAATGCTAAGTTCAATGAAAACCAAATGTTCGAAATTCATTCACCAGGTATTGCCGGTTCAGCTATACAACTGATTTCCAAGGCTGAAAATGACCGTGTCCTCACAAAACGTGATGATTTTACGCTATGGATGGATCAGGACATGTCAGATGAGGATACTTACTTTGAATTGGAGGAGGTCAAGGATTATAGTGAATTGAATTTTCCCGTTCCTTTTGTCTCATATAATATAATAAGCTATAGTCATAAAACACAGCTGAGCAATCGCCTGAGTATGGAAAATGACGCACCGATATACTCAGATCCTGCAGAAGACGGTAATAAAGGTCAAAACTGGGTATTGAAGGTGCCACAGTATTATGTTGACAATGATGCAAGTTTCAAGAACAATACCTTCCAGCTGTATAATACATATTCAGGAAAGAGTTTCGATGGAGCCTTTGACAATCCGTCGAAAGGTATTCTGCAGTGGACTACGGCATTGAATAACAATATTAACCAGTTTTTTACTATAGAAGAAGTCAGTGACAAGGAAAACGTATATCAAATATATGGACAGACATGGGGTTGGCGATATGATTACGGATGGATATACGATGCAATTTCACATTATGTAAAGGTCAATGCAGACGGAACGGTAGCTACAACCGAAGACAATACCGATACCGATACATATTTTTACATACAGGCAGCGGATCCGTTCCTGATTCCGGACAAACCGTATTGGCAAAACGAAGTTGTATACGAGAAGAATAAGGAAAAAGGCCATGCCACATACATTCCCTATAGTGATACGGAAAGCCTGCGTACGGATGCACGATATGACAAGGCATGGCTTGATCCGGAAAAAAGTGACAGATGGATCAGCCTGAACGGAACATGGAAGCTCGATTGGCGTGAAGTTCCAGGTGACCTTACGCTTCCTGGAGAGGAAGTATACGGAGACGATGTAGACATATCGTCATGGAACGACATAACAGTTCCCGGATGCCTGGAGATGCAGGGATATGGCACACCTTATTATATAAACGTAAATTATCCGTTCAACGACAATCCGCCATACATTGTGACAAAGGCCGGCTTGAAGAATACAGTAGCCACATACAGACGTGACTTCGTACTTCCGGAGGGTTGGGAATCCGAACGAACGCTTATTCATTTTGACGGAGCATATTCATGTATATATCTGTATGTCAACGGTCAAAGTGTTGGTTATAGCGAGGGTTCAAATAATGATGCCGAATTTGACATAACCAATTATGTCCACACAGGAAAGAACAATGTTACTGTCCAGGTTATACGATATACTGATGCATCATATCTGGAAGGTCAGGATATGTGGCACATGAGCGGAATTCATCGTGACGTATATCTGGTATCCGTACCAAGGACATTCGTACGCGACCACTTCATAAGGACAAAAAACCAGTCAGATGACGCCAAGTCAGGTTGCATATCCGTAGACATGGTTGTCGACAACCGTGACAAGAAGACGTGTAGTAAGAAAATAGAAGTACGTTTCATTTCTCCGGAAGGTATTCCATATGCCAGTGATACGAAAGAAGTGGAATTTGCAGATGGGGAGAATGAGAAGAGCGTCAATATAGAATTCTCGTGCTTTACCAATCTTAAGCCATGGACGGCAGACAGTCCGACCCTGTATACCATAGAAGTCATTCAGAAGAATGAGAGCAATGAGGAGGAAATGGCCTTTGCAACCAAGTATGGCTTTTGCAAAGCGGATATCAAGTATGCCCAGTTCCGTATCAATGGCAAGCGTATATTCCTGAAGGGTGTCAATACTCAGGACACACATCCGCTGAAGGGTCGCACAATGGACGAGGAGACAATGTGGCAGGATCTGACAATGATGAAGCAGGCAAACGTCAACTGTGTACGTACGTCACATTATCCACGCAGTCCAAAGATGAACTCAATGATGGACTATCTGGGACTGTATCAGATTGATGAAGCTGACGTAGAGTGCCATAAAAACTGGTCGGACAATGGCAATATACATACTTCTACAACATGGCGTGCGCCTATAGTAGACCGTGAGGTACGTATGGTAATGCGTGACCGTAACCATCCTTCGGTAATATGCTGGTCACTCGGCAACGAGAGCAACGGAGGTGTCAACTTCAACCATGCATACGATGCAGTGCGTTCATTGGACGATCGTCCTATACATTACGAGGGGGCTACGCGTGCCGGAACCTCACCTTCAGACATAAACAGCTATATGTATAGCGATGTCAATAATGTCATATCAAGGGCAAATGGCAGCAGCAAGCCGCATTTCCTTTGCGAATATGCCCATGCCATGGGTAACTCTGTGGGCAACCTTAGTGAGTATTGGGAAGCTATAGAGTCAAGTCAGAACGGTATGGGAGGCTGTATATGGGATTGGGTAGACCAGTCAATAGTAGACTATGAGGATATCGTAAATGGCGAACTAAAGGTAAACGGGTTCAACAAGTACCGTAATGGTTGGGATCACACACCATCAGAAATCTCACAGGGAAACTTCGTAAACAACGGTATCATAACGGCAGACCGTGCATGGACAGGAAAACTGGACGAAGTCCGTCGTGTATACCAGTACGTCAAGTTCAGCGACAAACTTACGGACGGCAATATAGTCGGATTGAGACAAGGATACGAGACATTGACACTGAAAGGATATTATCTGAAATATTCAGTATTGAAGAACGGTGAGACAGTAGAGTCAGGTAGCGTAGTGCTTCCAGATGTCAATGTCCTGACGGAATACAGCCCTACCAAGGTAGAAATACCGTACAGTACGACGTTCGAGCCTGAAGCAGAATACCTGCTCAACCTTTCCGTATGTGTTCCCGAGGCGACGGAATGGTGCGAAGAGGGATATGCCATAGCGAAAAAGCAGTATATACTGCAGGAGCGTGGTACGTTGCAGGAGATGGCAAAGTCAGGAAAGCCGCTTACATACGAAAACGGTGTGATAGGTAACGACAAGATCAGTATCAAGGTAAGGACGACAGGTTCAGTTTCCGAAAAAGGCATCTACGGTTGGGAGATGAATGGGATAAGCGTGATACCTGAAGGAACCGTACCTGATTACAGCAATTACCGCTGGATAGAAAACGATGCACCTTACGGTACGGATCAAAAATATTCTACCGACAATGGCATAACGAGCAAGTATGTGACAGTAACCCTTGCCGAAGACGGCAGTACGGCAACTATCAGGCAAAACGGCACTGGGACACTCTGCAACTACGATTTCCTGTATACGGTATACAGCAACGGCACGGTAGACCTCAGTGCATCATACATGCCAATTACGTCATCATTGCGTCGCCTGGGTATGGGAATGCAGTTCAGTCCCGAGCTTATGTATACACAGTACTATGCACGTGGTCCAAGATCCAATACGATAGACCGAAAGACAGGCAGCGACATAGGTATATATAGCCTGCCAGTCAGACAGTACCATGTAGACTACGTCGCACCACAGACCAGCGGTGACCGTCAGGATATGCGATGGTTGATACTGTATAACAAGGAAAACAAGGGTATCAGGATAGATTCGGAAGGTCAGGTAAATTTCTCGCTTGATAACTATGACGATGCGTTCATGCACAACTACATCCATTCACACCCATGGTGCATGCCGGAATCAAACGATATATATGCCCATTTTGACTATATGCAGCTTGGTATAGGTAATGCATCGTGTGGAGCAGGAGTATTGGACAAATACAAGATACCTTCCTCAGGCAAATATACATACAGGTTGCGATTCACCTATGTTGATGACGTAGAGACATC
>AUXO012239541.1_pt1 | contig 20158 bp, 12 predicted proteins | sample 768731 | NCBI WGS metagenome assembly AUXO01 (sample SAMN02715735, study PRJNA202380) | gut metagenome | biome: sheep rumen | host: Ovis aries | place: New Zealand: Palmerston North
ACAGCCACACGCCCAGCAGGTTTGTGGCGATGCCGAAAGTAGATGCGTACCGGAGAATACTCTGACCGAATGAAACCCAGCACGGCGAAAAATAATTTATTTTGAAAGTTCAACCTGTCTGAGCCGTAGGCGAGTTTTGAACTTTCAAAAAAATTCATTTTTTAGCAGTGCGTCAGTACGCCACATATCCCCGTCCATCAATCAGGCAGAGTAGATCCACAAACCAAAATTCAAAAAATAAAAGCTATTTCGTATCCTTCATAAGTTCCTCATATTCCTCGGCAGTCATCGGATCCTCTAACAGATAGAGTGAATATGGTCCAATGTGCTGAATCAAGTGCATACTGTACTGGTAACGTTCTTCTAATTCAGAATACGTGTCAGGCGTGCATACAATAATTAAGTGGTCAATTCCTTCCACCGGTTCATAGTGTGTAGTGCTTGCCCCCCAGCCAAGGAAATCTCCGACAGCAGTTCCGTCAACGATTGTTAAATTTGTATCAAGCAAACGGGCAATTCGTCCGGTTTCAATAGTTTCAGAGCTGGAATCTCCAATAAAATATACGAGTGATTCATCTGTTTTATTTTCAACATAAGACAGAATCTGTTCACTGTAATCAAGCGTATTGCGCAATGAATAATAATAAACAAATACAGCATTACATAAAATCCAAATGCCGGCTATACAGGCAAGAATTGTACGAGCAAGCGTGCGGTTGCCAATACCATTTGCATAAATCCATGAAATTAGGTTACTAATACCAATACAGACAATCAAAAATCCTGCAACAATCGGAATTAGATGATAACGATATTCAAAAGATTCTGAACCATAAGTTGTATCTGTCAGAATCAGAACGGCAAGATTTACGGCGATGATGCAGGAAACCATTCCAATAACCTGATTGGTAGGAGTTGGTAAATAAGAATGATCACCATTCAGTGCATTTTTCATAATGAGTGAAAATGGCTTTGCTGTCCGCATCGTAACAATTATAATAATCATACAAATTAAAAATGCAGCCATGTGAGACAGATAGTGAATTCCAAATGCAGATGTAACGTTGATTTTCTGACTCGGAAGTGCACCAAATAATTCGGCGATACCGACGATGCATTTTCCGATATTATTCATAAAATCAGCGACCTGTGTCAGAATCATATCACTGGTAAAAAGCGTTGCACCATACAATTTTGCAGTGAAATAACCAAGTGCGAATACAATCAGACTTCCGCCAAGCAGGAGAAGCTGACCGATAGGAATAATTGTACGGTTTCCACTGGCAATTCGCAAATAAATGGTATATGCGATGATTGGAAAAATACCGCAAATTAACAAATATAATCCACAAGAAAGTGCAGTTAAATATACGGCAAACAAATAAATACATAATAGTGGAAGATATTTATAAATTGGCTTTTCTAAACGAATTTTTATCATTAAATCAATGAGCATAATTGGAATCAGCACTTTAATAATGTAGTAGGCTGCGCCGGTAAACATCATAGGCATATATCCGAGTGGCTCTAAGGAATATGGAGTTAGAAGAATCACGTATGCAATCAGGCGTGCAAGGCGTGTTGTACGCAGTTCTGTCAAAATATCTTTAAAAATATACAGATAGAGCAGGATGCCAAGACAGTCAGCAAGTCCATATGCTAAGAAAATATTTTTGGTAATTCCATAGAAAATACTTGCAGGCAAAATGAGAGAATCTAATCCTAACGTAGCCTGATAATCCCAGTCTTTTAAGAAAATCGTATGCTGGTTCCAGATTTCCATCGCCTGCGCCATGGCGGCAGAAGAATCAAAACCTGCGACGTGACGCAAATGTGTTAAATTAAACGTAAATAGAATTGCCAGCTGAATGATTACAAAAGTACCAAAGAAAATACACCAGGCATTTTCACGAATAAGATGTGGAAGTTCCTGTAAGGTAAATTTTCTCTGTGATACGTTTCTTGCGGGCATGGTATTTAACTGATTCATGTAAATAAATTCTCCGTTTCATAAGTTATCCTAAGTTGTATATGTGTAATGCTGCTAAATTCGATATGCATACGGTATGATATTGTCGAAATAGCATAACTTCATATTTTTATATTTTACTATTAATACGTAATTATTACAATAGGGGAGTGTTATGGAGCAGAAAGTTTTGTTAAGAATTACAAATGAAAATGGTAAATAATGGTATGGTAGAAATAAAATATCCAGAAGTATTTAAAACACAGCGTAAAAATACTTCTGGATAGGTTTGTTTGAAATTAAAAAATTAGTGTTTTTCCTGATATTCAAGAGCTGCGCCGATAAATCCCTTAAAGAGTGGATGTGGACGGTTTGGTCTTGATTTTAATTCAGGATGAGCCTGTGTTGCAAGGAACCAAGGATGGTTCTCTAATTCAACCATTTCGACAATTCTGCCGTCTGGAGAGATACCAGAGAGCTTCATGCCATTTTCCGTAAGAACCTTACGGTAGTCGTTGTTCACTTCATAACGATGACGATGTCTTTCGTGGATAGTTTCTTCACCATATACTTCGTAAGCCTTGCTTGTCTTATCAAGTACACAAGGATAAGAACCAAGTCTTAATGTTCCACCGATATCATCAACACCTTCCTGATCCGGCATTAAATGAATAACAGGATGTGTTGTTTCAGGCTTTAATTCTACACTGTGTGCATCTGTATAACCTAATACATCACGTGCGAATTCTACGATAGATAACTGCATTCCAAGACATAAGCCTAAGAATGGAATGTTATTTTCTCTTGCATAACGGATAGCCTGAATCTTGCCTTCAATACCACGGTCACCGAAACCACCAGGAACTAAGATACCGCTGACATCGGAGAGAATTTCAGCAGCATTTTCTTCTGTAACAGTTTCTGAATCAACCCATTTGATTTCAACATCAGCAGAATTGTATACACCGCCGTGCTTTAATGCTTCAACAACACTGATATATGCATCATGTAACTGGATGTACTTACCAACGAGGGCAACTTTCACCTTTTTTGTTGGATTCTTCCAAGCAGTACACATTGCGCGCCATTCAGCAAGATCCGGTTCTGGACATTCTAACTGTAAACATTCACATGCAACCTGTGCAAGATGTTCTTCTTCCATAGCAAGAGGAGCATCGTAAAGAATCTCTACGTCTAAGTTCTGTAAAACGTGTGACTTTGGCACATTACAGAACAATGCAATCTTATCTTTCAGACCTGGTTCAAGAGGATGCTCTGTACGGCATACTAAGATATCAGGCTGAATACCCATACCCTGAAGTTCCTTAACACTTGCCTGAGTAGGCTTTGTCTTCATTTCACCGGAAGCCTTTAAATAAGGAATTAATGTAACGTGAATTAAGATGGCATTTTCTCTGCCGACTTCATGCTGGAACTGACGAATGGCTTCAAGGAAAGGCTGGCTTTCGATATCGCCGACAGTACCACCAACTTCGATAATGGCAATCTTTGTTTCTTCTGTAGAAAAATCACGGAAGAAACGACTCTTGATTTCGTTTGTAATATGAGGAATAACCTGTACAGTTCCTCCACCAAAATCTCCTCGGCGTTCTTTCTGTAAAACAGACCAGTATACCTTACCTGTTGTTACATTTGAGTTCTTATTCAAACTTTCATCAATAAAACGTTCATAATGTCCAAGGTCTAAGTCTGTTTCAGCACCGTCATCTGTAACAAATACCTCGCCATGCTGAATAGGGTTCATCGTACCCGGATCAATATTAATATAAGGATCGAACTTCTGCATAGTTACCGAAAAACCACGCGCCTTTAAAAGACGACCAAGAGAAGCTGCTGTAATTCCTTTTCCAAGACCTGAAACGACACCGCCGGTTACGAATACGTACTTTACGGCCATTATTTCCTCCTTCTGTCGATTATGCGACTAAAAAATGATTAAAAAACAAATTCCCGGCAGTAATTCACTACCGGTTCCATTTCTTTGCATTATTATTTGCTATTATACAATGAAAGTTATTTTTTTGCTACCCCTTTTTACGAAAAAATATTAAATTAATTTTATTCATGATTTTTTGATAATTGAAAAAATCATTTATTTGTACAAAATCATTTTTTTTGATGAAAAACACTGTAAATGTGTCCATTGTGTGATGAAAAAATAGAAAATAATTTGAATTCCTAAATATAGTATTAAATAGGATAAAATTCGTTGTTTTTTGTTGATTTATGGGAAAGATATCTTTATAATGAAGACAGTTTATTTTCTGACAATAGAAGATGTGCAAGCATCATTACAGCAAATAGATTTAATATATTGAAGAAGCGAGGGAATGTATGGACAACAACTACAGAGACAACAGAAACAAAAATGGCAAAAATGGCCCCTCAAAGAGACCAGGCAGCTTAAATACAATTATTATTGTTATTATTGCTGCAGTCATTACACTTGTTGGAATGAATATGCTTAACGGCATGATTCGTAATGCAACATATAAGCATATTACATATGATGAATTCTTAGATAAAGTGAATAATGGCGAAGTGGCACAGGTTGAATTGCAGTCAGATAAGATTTTGATTAAGCCAAAGGCACAGGAAACAGATACAAATAATCTGTCTGGTGTAGAATATACCTATTATACAGGTTATGTTTCAGATTCGAATCTGGCACAGACATTAATTGATCATGATATTCAGTTTTCAGGATATATTCCGGATCAGGGTTCATCCATTATTGATTTTATTGTGTTATACATTTTACCATTTGCAGTGATTTTGGGAATGTTTTCATTTGTATACAGAAAGCTTTCTAAAGGCGGTGGTATGATGGGCGGCATGGGCGTTGGCAAAAATACAGCCAAGGTTTATGTTGAAAAGAAGACAGGTGTCACATTTAAAAATGTAGCAGGTCAGGATGAAGCAAAGGAGTCTTTAACAGAAATCGTTGACTTCCTGCATAATCCGGATAAGTATTCCAGAATTGGTGCAAAGTTACCAAAAGGTGCATTGCTTGTAGGACCTCCGGGAACAGGTAAGACACTTCTTGCAAAAGCGGTTGCAGGGGAAGCGAATGTTCCGTTCTTCTCATTAGCAGGTTCGGATTTTGTAGAAATGTTCGTCGGTGTCGGTGCATCAAGAGTAAGAGATTTGTTTAAAGAAGCACAGAAACAGGCACCTTGTATTATTTTCATTGATGAAATTGATGCGATTGGTAAGAGCAGAGATTCCAGATATGGCGGTGGCAATGACGAGCGTGAGCAGACATTGAACCAGCTGCTTGCAGAGATGGATGGCTTCGATTCGTCAAAAGGATTATTTATTCTTGCAGCAACAAATAGACCGGAAGTCCTTGATAAAGCGTTACTCAGACCGGGACGTTTCGACAGACGTATCATTGTAGATAAGCCGGACTTAAAGGGCAGAATTGATACATTAAAGGTACATTCAAAGGATGTATTAATGGATGACACGGTTGATTTAGAAGCAATCGGCCTTGCAACAAGTGGTGCAGTGGGTTCAGACCTTGCCAATATGATTAATGAAGCGGCGATTGCAGCAGTAAAGGATGGCAGAAAGGTTGTATCGCAGAAGGATTTATTCGAAGCGGTAGAAGTTGTTATTGCCGGTAAAGAAAAGAAGGACAGAATTCTTAGCAGAGAAGAGAAGCGTACGGTTGCTTATCATGAAGTCGGTCATGCATTGATTACAGCGTTAAAGAAAGATGCAGAGCCGGTTCAGAAGATTACAATTGTGCCAAGAACGATGGGCTCATTAGGTTATGTTATGCAGGTACCGGAGGAAGAAAAGTATCTGATGACAAAGGATGAGTTAAAAGCACGTCTGGTTACATTATTAGGCGGACGGGCAGCAGAAGAAATCGTATTTGATACGGTAACAACCGGTGCGTCAAACGATATTGAAAAGGCGACAGACCTTGCCAGATCGATGATTACACAGTATGGTATGTCAGATAAATTTGGTTTGATGTGCTTAGAAAAAGTAGAAAACCAGTATTTAAGTGGAAATAAGAGTCTGAGCTGTTCTGATGAGACTGCAGCACAGATTGATGAAGAAGTCAAGGAACTCTTAAAAGAAAGTTATGAAGAAGCAAAGCAGCTTTTAACAGAGAATAGAGATGTATTAGACGAGATTGCAAAATATCTGTATGAAGAAGAAACAATTACAGGCAAGGAATTTATGAAGATTTATCGTAAAGTAAAAGGAATTCCGGAACCGGTAGACACAACAGGATTTACACAGTCTGAAAAGGTTGCTGAGAGTGTTACGTTTAATGAAGATGGAAGTTATTCTTCGACAATCAGTGGTCCGGTGGACGATTTTTGGGATAAAAAAGAAGAAAAATTATCAAAACCTGTAGAAGCAGAGCAGAAAGAGGAAAGTACAGTTGCAGAAGAATCAGCAGATTCAGTACAAAAATCTGATAAAAAAGCAGAAATGTCTGTGACAAATCATACAGCGGATGATAAACTTGCAGAAACAGAAACAGAAACAGAAACAGAAACAGAAACAGAAACAAAATAACGAAAATAGATGCGAAGGTGCGGCTGCGTTTGGTGGCTGCATCTTTTTTAATTACTTATGATTCATACGCTTGTAAAGAATCGTCTCACAACGTATAATAAAAGTTCAGGGATTGGAATACAAATGATTTCAACCGAATAAGGAACAAGAACGAACAATGAGAAGGATTGTTTTATAATAGGAAGATATGATAACGCATTAGAAAAGGAATAGATATTATGAATTTTACGCATTTACATGTGCATACGGAATATTCACTGCTGGATGGTTCCAGCAAAATCAAGGAAATTACAGCCAGAGCCAAAGAACTTGGAATGGACAGTTTAGCGATTACAGATCATGGAGTAATGTATGGTGTCATAGATTTTTATAAAGCCGCAAAAGAGGTTGGAATAAAACCGATTCTTGGGTGTGAAGTTTATGTTGCTCCAGGCTCACGTTTTGATAAAGAAACAGGAGGGGCGGATAACAACAGATATTATCATCTAGTATTGTTAGCGGAGAATAACGAAGGGTATAAGAATCTAACGAAAATTGTATCGCGAGGATTTACGGAGGGATTCTATTATAAGCCGCGTGTTGACTTAGAAGTATTAGAACAATATCATGAGGGAATTATTGCATTAAGTGCCTGTCTGGCAGGAGAAGTACAGCGTTATTTAGCACGTGGAATGTATGAAATGGGACGTGATGCTGCGCTGCGTTATGAGAAAATTTTTGGAAAAGGCAACTTCTTTTTAGAACTACAGGATCATGGAATTGCCGAGCAGCAGTATGTGAATCAGGAATTGGTAAAAATGTCACATGAGACGGGAATTGAACTGGTTGCAACGAATGATATTCATTATACGTATGCGCAGGATGCGGATGCACATGATGTTTTGCTTTGTATTCAGACAGGAAAAAAGATTACCGATGAAAATCGTATGCGTTATACAGGCGGACAGTATTATTGTAAGTCACCGGAAGAGATGGCAGCACTCTTTCCATATGCACCGCAGGCGATTGAAAATACGCATAAGATTGCAAAGCGTTGTAATGTAGAGATTGAGTTCGGTGTTACCAAGCTGCCGGAATTCTATGTTCCAGAAGGATATACTTCATGGACATACTTGAATTTTCTTTGTTATGAGGGATTAAAGAAGCGTTATCCAGAGCAGACGGCTGATGTCGATGTCAAACAAATGGTAGAACAGGCAAAGACACAAGAGGTTGCAGATCGTAAGGATGCGGTGATTATACAGGCAGAGGATACAGATAACATTTTCCAGAGATTAACGTATGAATTGTCTGTTATTTATTCAATGGGGTATGTCGATTACTTTTTGATTGTATGGGATTATATCAATTATGGCAAGACACATGGGATTCCGGTAGGACCGGGACGAGGTTCGGCAGCAGGCAGTATTGTTGCCTATTGTCTTGGAATTACGGATATAGACCCGATTAAATATCAGTTGGTCTTTGAACGATTCCTAAATCCGGAACGAGTATCCATGCCCGATATTGATGTGGATTTCTGTTATGAACGCCGTCAGGAAGTGATAGATTATGTTGTTCACAAATACGGCAAAGAACGTGTGTCACAGATTGTTACATTTGGTACGATGGCAGCCAGAGCGGTTATTAAAGATGTAGGCCGTGTACTAGACCTTCCGTATGCGATGGTGGATACTATTGCCAAAATGGTACCGAGAGAACTTGGAATTACCATTGATAAGGCGTTAGAGAGTAATCCGGATTTGAAGAATCTGTATACAACAGACGAGCAGGTAAAAGATTTAATAGATAAGAGTAAACGATTGGAAGGCTTGCCTCGTCACGCATCTGTACATGCAGCCGGTGTTTTGATTAGTAAGGAAGCTGTTGATGAATATGTTCCGTTGTCAACCGGAGCCGACGGTGCAGTGGTTGCGCAGTTTGTCATGACAACACTAGAAGAGTTAGGGCTGCTTAAAATGGACTTTTTGGGGCTTCGAACGCTGACGGTAATTCAGGATGCAATAGAATTGGCAAGAAAGAAAGATAAAAATTTCACAATTGATTCGATTGATTATGCAGATTCTGCCGTATATGCTTCTATTTCTACAGGAAAATGCGATGGTATTTTTCAGTTAGAAAGTGCCGGGATGAAGTCGTTCATGAAGGAATTAAAGCCGGGAAATATTGAAGATTTGATTGCGGGGATTTCATTATACAGACCGGGACCTATGGATTTCATTCCACAGTATATTGAAGGAAAGAATCATCCGGAAGATGTGACCTATGACTGTCCACAGTTAGAGCCGATTCTAAAACCGACATATGGCTGTATCGTCTATCAGGAACAGGTTATGGAGATTGTGCGTGATTTGGCAGGATATTCGTGGGGACGAAGCGATTTGGTTCGTCGTGCGATGTCGAAGAAAAAGGCATCCGTTATGGAAAAGGAACGTAAGAATTTCATCTATGGAAATGAAGCAGAGGGTGTTAAAGGATGCGTGAACAATGGCATCGACGAAAAGGTTGCAGGCAAGATTTATGATGACATGATTGATTTTGCAAAATATGCATTTAACAAGTCGCATGCGGCATGTTATGCAGTGGTGTCTTTTCAGACAGCGTATATGAAATACTATTATCCGGTAGAGTTTATGGCGGCGCTGATGACTTCAGTTGTCGATAATACAGATAAAGTGTCCGGTTATATTTATGCATGCCGCCAGATGAATATACCGATTCTTCCACCGGATGTGAATACTTCAGAAATGGAATTTACCGTAGAAGATGGTGCAATTCGATTTGGTTTATCTGCGATAAAGAGTTTGGGAAGACCGACAATTCAGGCAATGCTTCAGGAGCGCAGAGAGAATGGAATATTTGCGTCTATGCAGGATTTTATTACCAGAATGGGGTCACATTTAAATAGAAGAACGGTCGAAAATCTGATTAAATCAGGAGCATTTGATACATTTGGAAATAACCGTCGTCAAATGGTCATTGTGTGTCCACAGATGATTGATCAGGCAATTAAACAGAGTAAGGACTCTATTTCAGGACAGATGTCGTTGTTTGATTTTGTCGATGAAGAGATAAAGAGCGACTTTGAAATTAAGATGCCAAATATTGGAGAATATGCCAAAGAAGAGCTGCTTTCTTATGAAAAAGAAGTGTTGGGAGTATATGTCAGTGGACATCCGTTGGATGAATATGCAGCGATGTGGAAGCGACATACATCAGCAATGACGACAGATTTTGAAATAGATGAGGAAACCGGAGAACCGAAAGTTGCAGTAAATAGTAAGCAGACCGTTGGCGGAATGATTATTGCAAAGACGGTAAAGACGACAAAGAATGGGCAGCTTATGGCATTTTTAACAATTGAAGATCTTGTTGGAACACTAGAAATTATTGTATTCCCGAATACGTATCAAAGATACCGCAGTGTGCTAGACCGTGCAGAAAAGGTATTTTTAACGGGAACAGTCAATGCAAATGCAGATGAAGATGCGAAGCTTATTTGTGATTCAGTTGTAGATTTTGCGGATGTTCCAAGAAAATTATGGATTCGGTTTGCAAGCGTGGAAGAATATTTACAGAAGCAGGCACATATGCTAGAGTTGCTTGCAGATTCTGACGGTAAGGATCAGGTTATTATTTATTGTACAAAAGAGAATCAAAGAAATGTGCTTCCAAATAGCAAGACGGTGCAGGTAACGCCGGAATTAATTGAAACATTACGTCAGGAATATGGCAAAAAAAATGTCGAGACGACGTAGACAGTAACCGACAAAATGTGCTAACATAGAATGTGAAAAGTCGAATTAGAAAGGGGTTGTTCTTATGGCAAAAGAAATTAAAACAATAGGCGTGTTAACGAGTGGTGGAGATGCACCGGGTATGAACGCGGCAATTAGAGCTGTTGTAAGAACTGCAATCAATAAGGGACTGAAAGTTAAGGGCATACAGAAAGGATACAATGGTCTTATCAATGATGAGATTATTGATTTAGATAAAAGAAGTGTTGCAGATATTATACAGCGCGGTGGTACAGTATTGTATACAGCCCGTTGTATGGAATTTATGACAGAAGAAGGACAGAAGAAGGGTGCTGATATTTGTAAGAAGCACGGTATCGACGGAATGGTTGTAATTGGTGGAGATGGTTCCTTTAGAGGTGCACAGAAGTTAGCTGAAGCAGGAGTCAATACCATTGGTATTCCGGGAACCATTGATTTAGATATTGCATGTACAGATTATACGATTGGTTTTGATACGGCTGTTAATACTGCAATGGAAGCCATCGACAAGATTCGTGATACCTCTACATCACATGAACGCTGCAGTATCATTGAAGTTATGGGGCGTCATGCAGGTTATATTGCATTGTGGTGTGGTATAGCCAACGGTGCAGAAGATATTTTGCTTCCGGAACGATATGATAATGATGAACAGAAGATTATCAATCATATTATCGAAGGCAGAAAGAAGGGCAAAAAGCATCATTTGATTATCAATGCAGAAGGAATAGGTCATTCAACAGGTATGGCAAGAAGAATTGAAGCTGCAACAGGTATTGAGACGCGTGCAACCATCTTAGGTTATATGCAGCGAGGCGGTTCTCCTACATGTAAAGACAGAGTATATGCATCTGTAATGGGTTCATATGCGGTTGATTTGTTATGTGAAGGTCAGAGTAACAGATTGGTTGCGTACAAGGATGGTCAGTTTGTTGATTATGATATTGATGAAGCACTTGCAATGACAAAGGATATTGATGAGTATGAATTCAATATCAGCAGATTACTGTCAAATTAGGAATTGAGGAATAAGGAATATGATAACGAGTACGAGCAGCAGTCAGGTAAAGCATGTTGTACAATTACAGAAAAAGGCACGTACCAGAAAAGACAATAAAGAATTTGTTGTAGAAGGAATGAAGATGGTAGCGGAAGCACCAAAAGACCGCATTGTTAAGGTGTATGCATCAGAGACATTTCATAAAAATAATCCATCTTATGTAGCAGATTTAACATTGTTTCAGAATCAGTATGAAGTTGTGAGCGACAGTGTATTTATGCAAATGTCGGATACAAAGACACCACAGGGAATATTAGCAGTGATAAAGATGACGGCATATTGTGTTGAGAATCTTTTGGCAGGAAATCCGTTGATTCTAGCGGTTGAGAACCTTCAGGATCCGGGAAATTTAGGAACGATTCTTCGTATGGGAGAAGGCGCCGGGATTACAGGAGTACTAATGAGTTCAAACACGGTGGATATTTATAATCCAAAGACGATTCGTTCCACAATGGGTTCAATTTATCGCGTGCCATTTGTGTATGTAGAGGATTTTCAAGGGGCATTAACGCAGCTACAGCAGAACAAAGTACAATTATGTGCGGCACATTTAAAAGGAACCTGTACATATACAGAGGCTGATTATACAAAAGCAACAGCAATCCTTATTGGAAATGAAGCCAATGGACTGACAGATGCGGCTTCGAAATGTGCAGATACACTTGTTCAGATTCCAATGGAAGGACAGGTGGAATCGTTTAACGCAGCGATTGCATGTACGATACTTACATTTGAAGCTGTTCGTCAAAGAAGAATTCATAAATAATACGATTTATCATAGAATCTCTGATATATTTAACGGATGTATTTATTAGGTACGGAAGGAAAATATATTGGAGATTTTTTAAATTGTAAAGAGGATGTCAGAAAGTACGTTGATTTTAGAAATTTGACATAATGTGACAAAATATTTAACAATTCTGTAACAAATTAACAAAATTGAAATATATATGCATAGAATATAATAATACACAATGACGATATAAAATTAATAAAAAATTTAGATTTTCAGGGGGCTATTAACAAAAAAATTTTTTATCACTTTTGAAAAAAAGAGCGTTCCGCCTAGTATTTATGCTATTTTGAAGGCGATTTGACAAGAAAGCGTAACTTTGCTACAATACATCCGTAACAAAATGTAACAGAATTGTAACATTTTGCTAGGTGTTGAAAACAATACCGGAAAGGAAAGACTTTATGAAACTTAGAAGTAGCAAAGCGGCGATGTACGCAGGTGTAGGAATGGTTATGTCACTTATGCCAGTACTCCCAGTGGTAGCCGACGCACAAACTACCTATGAGCAACAGGAAAGTACAGTAGCAGAATCAGAAAACTTAATACAGGCATCTTATACAGCCAATATTTCAGACATTGTTGCAACAGGTTATGAAGAAGATACACAGGCAGATGTATTCGCAGAGCAGGCAGTAAATGTAACAGCTCCATTTTTGAATGTGTATGAGAAGAACAGCGAGAATTCAGAAATTGTTGGCAAGCTCTATGAAAATGGAATTGCAGATACCTTAGAAGTTGGAAAAGAATGGACAAAGATTCAGTCCGGAAACGTAATTGGATTTGTTACAACACAGAGCTTGTGCTTCGGAGAAGAAGCAGAGCAGATTTCCGTTGAGATTGACGGAGCATTTGATACTGCTTATACCGTAGAGGAAGCAGAAGCAAAAGAAGAGGCTGAAAGAATTGCTGCGGAAGAAGCAGAAGCTGCCAGAATCGCAGCGGAAGAAGAAGCACAGCGTCAGGCAGCGGCACAGGCAAGTGTCACATATATGTCTGGAATGTCAGCATCCAATGAAGAATTATTAATTCTGGCAACAGTAATTGACTGGGAAGCCGGATGGGAAAGTTATGAAGGTAAGTTGGCAGTAGCCAATGTTGTATTAAATCGTGTTAGAAGTGGTGCTTATGGAGATTCTATTACATCGGTTGTATATGCACGTAATCAGTTCTCAGGTGTATCAGATGGTGCAGGAAATGCATCTTCAAGATTTGCAGCAAGATTAGCAGCAGGACCTAGAACAGAGGAATGTATGGAAGCCGCATTAGAAGCACTTGCAGGTGTAAATAATATTGGTGGTTATACATCATTTAGAAGTTTATCCGTAGCAAACTATTCAGCATATTCAAGTTATATGATTATTGGAAACCATTGTTTCTTCTAAGGAGAATCAGTAAGAATTGAAAAGAAGTACAAGTGGTGGATTTCAATATAAGTTCGTTTCTCATGAAAAATATAATACTTGAGAAATGATAAATAATAAAATTAAATTATGATTAAGCACGGTATCTTGTGCCAATATTCCAATTGTTAGATGATAGGTTTCACTTTTAGAATGTGGTATAGGATATGGTGCTTTTTACTTTATAAAAAAATATTTTGTAATAGACAAAAGTGTGTTATACTTACATTTAGAATGTCATATTTGCAGCAGAGTGACAGTAAGGTTGAAGGAGAAGGAAAAATGAACTTAAAAGGAAGAGATTTTTTAACATTAAAAGATTATACACCGGAAGAGATTGAATATTTAATTGATTTATCAGCAGAATTAAAAGATAAGAAAAAGAAAGGTATCGTTGAACAGCCATTGCTTGGCAAGAATGTTGCATTGATTTTTGAAAAGACAAGTACAAGAACACGTTGTTCTTTTGAAGTTGCAGCACATGATCTTGGAATGGGTGTTACATACTTAGATCCAACGGGTTCACAAATTGGCAAGAAAGAAAGTATCGCAGATACAGCGCGTGTACTTTGCAGTATGTTTGAAGGAATCGAGTATCGTGGTTATGGTCAGGAAATCGTAGAAGAATTGGCAAAACATTCAACAGTGCCTGTATGGAACGGACTGACGAACGAATATCATCCGACACAGATGATTGCAGATATGTTGACAATCAGAGAAAAGTTAGGCAGACTCAAAGGTGTGAAGTTTGTATACATGGGTGATGCCAGATACAATATGGGAAATTCTTTAATGATCGCCTGCGCAAAGTTAGGATTACATTTTACAGCCTGTACAGCAAAAGAATATTTTCCAAATGCAGAATTGGTTGCACAGTGTGAAGCATGGGCAAAGGAAAGCGGTGGTTCTGTAACTCTTTCAGAAGATGTTAAGGAAGCAACAAAAGATGCAGATGTATTGTATACAGATGTCTGGGTATCTATGGGGGAACCGGATGAAGTCTGGGAAGAACGAATCAATGCATTAAAGCCATATCAGGTAAATAAGGCGGTAATGGATAATGCAGCAGAGGGAGCAATCTTTATGCATTGTTTACCGGCATTTCATGATTTAAAGACAAAGATTGGCAAGCAGATTCATGATAAGTTCGGTTTGGATGAAATGGAAGTTACAGATGAGGTATTTGAATCAGAACAGTCTGTTGTATTTGATGAAGCAGAGAACCGCATGCATACAATTAAGGCAGTCATGGCTGCAACATTGGGTGCGTACGAATAAAACGATAGATTAGAATAGAGGAATCATGTATTATACGACAAGTGGAGCGTATCGTAAGACAAAGATGGTTATTGATTATGTGAATATTACATTAACATTTGTTATTGGCATCTTATTTGTAATCATCTTATTCTTACGGAGTAAAAGCGGAATATTATTTCCAATTGAATTTTTTGCCGGAGCAGTGATGAATGGCCTTACGGCAATCAAGTATTATATCAATCACAAAAGAATATCAGGGATTATTTTGACCGTTGTAGCGATAATACTATTGCTGATGTCATTAATAACCCTGTTCATTGTTTTGCGTTAGAAACGGTTCGAAAATTAGAAGGTTGCAGAAATAGAAATGAAAACGAAGATTCTAAAACGATTACGAGGAGAAACGGATTATTGTTCCGGACAGGAAATTTGCGAAGAAATCGGTGTGTCAAGAACTGCTGTCTGGAAAGTGATTAAGCAGTTAAAAGAAGAAGGATATGTCTTTGAAGCCGTGTCAAACAAAGGGTATAAAATTGTAGAATATCCGGATATCATTACAAAAAGTGAAATAGAGAGTCAACTGACGTCTGATAATGTGGTTCACAAAATTGTATATTTTGATGAAACGGATTCTACAAATACACAGGCAAAGTTAGGGGCGGAACAGGGAGAAGAAGATGGAACCCTGTATGTGACAGAATGTCAGACCGGCGGCAGAGGAAGAAGAGGAAGACAATGGATATCTCCGTCAGGAAGTGGAATCTGGATGAGTCTGCTCCTTCGACCACAGTTAAATCCGAATCACGCTTCTATGCTTACGATTGTTGCGGCATTGGCGGTTGCAAAGGCAATTCAAAAGGAAGCACAAACATTAGGAACACAGGTGGATTGTCAGATTAAATGGCCAAATGATATTGTTGTAAATAAGAAGAAGGTCTGCGGAATTTTAACAGAGATGAGCGCAGAAATGGATTTGATTCATTATGTTGTTATTGGGATTGGGATTAATGTTAATACAACAGAATTTGAGGAATCCATTCGTGATATGGCATCTTCATTGTATGTAGAGAGCGGCATACATTTTAAACGAAGCCGTGTTGTTGCTTATTTTACGGAAGCATTTACACAGTATTACCAGAAATTCTGTGCAACGCAGGATTTATCTGCATTGCAGGATGAGTATAATCAGATGCTTGCCAATAAGGATAATCAGGTAAAGATTACGGACCGAAATGGAACATTTACAGGTACGGCAGTTGGAATGAACCGAACCGGTGAATTAGAAGTAATAAAGGAAGATGGTACCCATGTGAATATTGTATCAGGTGAGGTATCGGTTAGAGGATTATATGGATATGTATAACGATAATGAAGTATTATGTGCATCCAATGCATATGAGAAGAAGTTCTATTTAAATGAAAATTTTGAACGTCTTCCGGAAGATATCAAAAAAGAATTAAAAATTATGTGTGTATTGTTTACAGAAGAAGTAGGCGGAATCTTAAGTCTGGAATACGAAGCTGACGGTACGTTAATTTTTAAGACAGAGGCAGATGAGAGTGATTTGCTTTATGATGATATTGCATGCGGTATGCTCATTAAGAAGTTACAATATGAAAAACGCGAATTATTAGAATCTCTTCAGATGTTCTATAAAGTATTTTTCTTGGGAGAAGATGCATAATTATGAAAATTGGAAATGTAACAATTGAGAATAATGTTGTATTAGCACCAATGGCAGGCGTAACAGACCTGCCTTTTCGTCTCTTATGCAAAGAAATGGGATGTGGGATGCTCTATACAGAGATGGTGAGTGCGAAGGCAATTTTATATAATAACAAGAATACAGAAGAATTATTAAAAGTAACGCCGCAGGAGAATCCGATTTCTGTGCAGTTATTTGGTTCTGATCCACAGATTATGGCGGATATTGCCAAAAGAATTGAAGAAAGGCCATTTGACTGTATTGATGTGAATATGGGATGTCCGGTGCCAAAAGTTGTCAATAATGGAGAGGGTTCTGCATTGTTAAAGAATCCGATTTTGGTCGGACAGATTGTAGAAGCGATGGCAAAGGCGGTAAAGAAGCCGGTAACGGTCAAGATTCGTGCAGGTTTTGATGAGAATTCAATCAATGCACCGGAGATTGCACATATTATAGAAGAATCCGGTGGAGCAGCAGTCGCAGTACATGGAAGAACCAGACAGCAGTATTATTCAGGCAAGGCTGACTGGGATGTGATTCGTCAGGTAAAGGAATGTGTATCGATTCCTGTTATTGGAAATGGCGACATTTTAACAGGTCAGGATGCGATTCGTATGTTTGAGCAGACCGGATGTGATGCAGTTATGGTAGGTCGTGGCGCACAGGGCAATCCTTGGATATTTAGAGAGATTGAAAGCTATTTAAAGACAGGAGAACTGATGCCGCGTCCGACAGTAGATGAAATTTGTGATATGATATTACGCCATTGCAGGATGTTAATAGAGACAAAAGGCGAATATACAGGGATTCGTGAAATGCGCAAACATTTTGCGTGGTATACTGCAGGAATTCGTCATGCAGCTGCATTAAGAAATGAAGTGAATTTTACAGAAAGTTATGAGCAGTTAGAACTGTTAGTAGAAAAAATGCGAAAAGAACTGGCTTCGTAAATGTCTGTTTTTGTATTGAAAAATAAAGGTGTATTCATTTTTTTAATATTTTATAAAAGTAAAAACAATTTGTAACTGTGTTTCGTATATAAAATAGAGGGGTACAAAAGACCTTCAGAATGGAGGAGCTTATCATGAGGAGAAAGAAACAGCTACAGAAAGTCAATGTGAATACAGTGAAATTGTTAAAAAAATCACAATACAGTACAAAATTTCGTCAGTTATACCTTGGAATGTGTGGTGTGGCAGGAATAGCAGCAGGCATATTTACACTAGATATACATTGTGTATCGGCGGCAAATACGAAGCCGATTGTATCGACACAACAAAATTGTACAACAGCCATTTCACAGGAGTGTGAAACGACAAAAATAAGATGTGAAGAACCGGAAAAACAATCATCTGTGTACAGACAAGAAACGACAGGTATAGTTCAGAGTCAAAAAGCAGAACAAAAGACATCATCTGTCGAGAAAACATCACAAGAGCCAGTGACAGTCAAAGATGAAATTTTCGAGGAGAATGTAGATGAAGAAGCACAGCAAAATTTCTTACATTTGGATCAATCAATTTATATTTCAGGTTATCGTTATGAAAATGGCAAATGGTTAAAATTGAATGGAGAGGGCAAAATTGACAGAAGTTTTACTGGGATGGGCATAAGCAGTACGGATAATTGGTGTTATTTCAGCAAAGGTGTAGAAAATAAGAAGTATACCGGAATGGCATACAATGAAGCAGGCTGGTGGTATTATCAGGATGGTATTATAGACTGGAACTATACGGGACTTCAAACAAATGAATATGGTACGTGGTATTATCATGACGGTAATATTGATTTTTCTTATAGCGGATATGTACATATAGCAGGCGTATGGTATCGAATACAAGATGGACATATTGATACAGAATATACGGGAATCGGTACGGATGATACGGACAACTGGTGCTATTTTGTACAGGGTGTTGAAAATAAAAACTATACGGGAATGGCATACAATGAAGCAGGCTGGTGGTACTATAAAGATGGTGTCATTGATTGGAACTATACAGGACTTCAGACAAATGAATATGGTACGTGGTATTATCACAATGGAAATATTGATTTTACATATACAGATTTCCTTTATCAGGATAATTTGTGGTATCGCATAGTGGAAGGCCGTGTCGATACAGAATATACAGGAATGGGAACGTATGATACGGATAATTGGTGTTATTTTGTAAATGGTATGGAAGATAGAACGTATACAGGAATGGCATGCAATGAAGCAGGTTGGTGGTATTATATCAATGGAGTCATTGATTGGAAGCATACGGGATTTGAGCATAATGAAGTCGGCTGGTGGTACTATATTGATGGAAATATTGATTTTACATACAACAATTATATTTATTGGTATGGATTGTGGTATAAAGTACGTGATGGGCATGTAGATACGGAATATACTGGAATTGGAGAGAGTTATACAGATAACTGGTGCTATTTTATTGATGGAGCAGAAAGCCCAAATTATACTGGAGTTGGTGAAAATCAATATGGTGGCTGGTATTATATCAATGGACAAATAGACTGGCAACATTCTGGCTACGAAAACAATGAAAAGGGTTTGTGGTATTTTTTGCCAAATCAGGCAGGAATGTTGTTTACGGGAATGCGTCGAATTGGCGGAAGCGACTGTTTTTATAAACAAGGTAGAGTTGTTTCGAGAGATGATTATACATATGTAATGGATTATGACGATTCATATAAGCGTATTGCATGCTGGGGTGACAGTATGACGCAGGGTGTAGGTTCAGAGAGAGGTTATCTGAGCAATCAGGGAATCGATATTTCATATGAAAATTATCCGGGACATTTACGTAATATGACAGGATATCATACCATGACACATGGTTATGCAGGTGCGTTGTCTGATGAAATCGTATCTTATGAACGAGAATATTATAATAATAGCAATTATGGGCAGGAAATCCTGTTGCTTGAAATAGGCAGTAACGGTGGTTGGAATGGAGATTATAATACGCTGATTGAACAGTATAAGCAGATGATTCGGAATGCAGGTACTGCATATTATATTATTATTGGTGATACAGACGATCCGGGAACATCTATCGGAGATGTCAATTATCGTTCAGAAAATGGAATTGATACAGAAGACGATTCGAATCCGGATATAGAAGATGAAGATACAGAAAATGAAGATTATGATGATGAAGATTATGATGATTCAGATGATGACGAGTGGGACGAAGAATATATAGACGGCAGTGCAGGATTTCAGACGATTCGTTGGGAAGAAGCACTTCAAGAAGCATTTGGAGATCATTTCTTTAATCTTCGTGAATTTATGTATGAAGAAGGAATGGATATTGTAGGGTTACCAATAACAGATACAGATGAAGAAAATCTTGAAGAAGGAAAGCTGCCAGAAAGTCTGCGTTTTGATTGGACACATTTCAATGCGTATGGATATTATGCAAAGGCAGTTGGAATCTATCGTAAAGGTGTTGAATTGGGGTATTGGCGATAAGTTTCGGTTTGTGGAGGAACTCTGCCTGATAGATAACAGGAAATAATGGCGTACGGACGCATATCGAAAAAGATAAATTTATTTTGAAAACGCAAACTCGCCTACGGCTCAAACAGTGCGCTTTTCAAAATAAATTATTTT
>AUXO012084122.1_pt1 | contig 20155 bp, 20 predicted proteins | sample 768731 | NCBI WGS metagenome assembly AUXO01 (sample SAMN02715735, study PRJNA202380) | gut metagenome | biome: sheep rumen | host: Ovis aries | place: New Zealand: Palmerston North
AAATCTTTGTCCAACTTTGAAAAAGCTTTGACTAGTTTTTGAATATCTTTTTCTGATGATAGATTAATCGTTAGGAAACTATCTGGTAATTCAGAAGCCCCTACAAGACCGATTCGTGTCCCGTTTTCAAGGATTGGTTGGTAACCATCGTCGGTCTGAGCATAGGCAATAATATTATACTCTTTGACATCTATGTTTAGCTTATTTGGAAAACGATAAGCAAAACTAGCACTTTTCACCATTTTATTTTTAGTGATGATATTCTTTTCATAAGCTGAATGGTGGAAAATCAATGAGAAGAGGTAATTAGATGGTTTGATTCCTGAGTCTTTAATAACTTCTTCTTGACTGATAGTAGACGCCCCTGTAACAGTAATGATTTTCTTTTTACTAAATGGCGTTACCAAAAAAATCGATACCAACAAAAGCACGGCTGAAGTGATGATAACTGGTAATGCATGGTGAATAGCTTTTTGAAGAGGTGTTCTTTCTTTTTTAGCATCAAGTTTTTGTAGTTTTTTAGCTTCCTTAACCTTTTTCTTATCTTCAGCACTTAATGCTTTATCTTCTGCTTTTTCAGCCTCAGCAGATTTTGCATCTTTTTTAGTTTTTGGTGTACGTTCTAAACGCAATTTTTCTTGGCGTTTTTTCTTTTCCGCTTTTTCAGCTTCCTTTTTCTTTAGAAACTCAATATTGCGTTTTTGCCATTCCGTCAAGGCCGATTTTTTTTCTGATTTATCTTTTTGACCTTTTTTAGGCTCTTTCTTTTTTGTCATTTAAATTCCTTTTGCAGTCTTAGAAATATCTTGCTTAAGCAGATTATAAAACTCTTCTTGTGACTTGATTTCAGTGGAATTTTTCATTTGTGTGTGATAGCTATTTTCTTGTTCAAAAAGTTGTGTTAACTCTTCTTCTAAATTTGAAAATGTTAGCTCGTCTTCAGAAAGTTGGCGAGCATAGCCTTTTTTCTCAAAATAAGCAGCATTTTCCAGCTGGTCTCCTCGACTAGCTTCTTTTCCAAGAGGCACAATCAAGTGTAATTTATTCATGGCAACCAACTCAAAAATAGTATTTGAACCACCGCGTGTCACAACAACATCTGCCATGTCCATCAAAGGCTGATAAAGGTCTGTGACATAATCAACTCGATAGAGATTTTGACTCAATCCGTTTAAACTTTTATCTCCTGAAATATTGATAACATTGTAATGTTCAACCAATTCAGGGGTATTTGTAATAAAGTCATTAAAAACACGTGCCCCCGCAGAACCACCGATGAAAAGAAGTGTTTTCAAGTCAGGGTTAAAGTGTTTTTTAATATCTTCAATTTTGCTTTCATCATAAGCAACTTTACTACCAACTTTTGTAATCGCACCAACATGTTTTGCTTTCACCAAGCCTTCAGCTTGTTCAAATGTTGTGTACATTGTCGTCGCAAATTTATAAGCGATTTTATTAGCAAGTCCCATTGATAAGTCAGATTCATGGACAAAAACAGGAACACCTAGTGTTTTCGCTGCAATAACTGGTGGGACTGACACAAAGCCACCTTTTGAAAAGAGGGCTTGTGGACGAATTTTAGCAATAATAGCAATTGATTGAAGAATACCAAATGAAACTTTAAACACATCAAGCATATTTTGCCATGAGAAATAACGTCTTAGTTTTCCTGTTGCAATAGAATGGAAAGTGACATCTAGACCTGATTTTTCAATTTGTTCATGCTCGATTCCGTGTTTATCACCGATATAGTGAACTTCCCAACCATCTTTGATGAATTTCGGGATAAGAATCAAATTCAAGGTAACATGACCTACGGTACCACCACCGGTAAAGACAATTTTCTTAGCCATGCTTATTCTCCTTTAATGGCTTCAAAAGTTGCGATGAATTCATCACCACGAACTTCAAAACTCTTGTACATATCCCAGCTTGCGTTAGCAGGACTTAGGAGAACGACATCTCCAGCTTCAGCTTTACCATAAGCAATACGAGCTGCATCAGCAACGTCTTTAGCATCAACATAAGGAACATTAGCTTTATCTGCTGCACGTTTCACACGAGGTGCCGATTCACCAAGAATAACCATTAATTTAACGCCAGTAATATCTGGAACAAGTCCATCAAATTCGTTTCCGCGATCAAGTCCACCAGCAATCAAGATAACTTTTGAATTATCAAAACCAGAAAGAGCTTTTTGAGTAGCTAGAATGTTAGTTGATTTAGAATCGTTATAGAATTTAATACCATTAACTTCACCAAGGGATTGAAGACGGTGTTTAACACCACCAAAGTGAGCTAATGTTTCCTTAATGGCATCATTTGCAATTCCTGACAATTTAGCTACTGCAATTGTTGCCAAAGCATTTTCAACATTGTGGCTACCAGGAACTCCGATTTCTGAGGCTTTCATAATGACTTCGCCTTTAAAGTACAAAGTATCGCCATCAAGGTATGCACCATCAACTTTTTCAGTTGTAGAAAACGGCACCACTTGCGCTGCTGTTTTTTGAGCCAATTCTTTTGCCAAATCTTGGTTAAAATTAAGCACTACAAAATCATCAGCAGTCATGTTTTTTTGAATATTCCATTTTGCTGCAACGTAGTCTTCAAAAGTACCGTGATAATCAATATGAGTTGGCATAAGGTTCGTGATAACAGCGATATGTGGGTGGAAAGTATCAGTTCCCATTAATTGGAAAGAAGACAATTCCATAACCAAAGTATCTTTATCTGTCGCTGTTTGAGCCACTTCAGAAGCAGGAAAACCAATATTTCCTGAAAGAAGACCTGATTTACCACCATTATTAAGTGTTTCAGCAATCATAGTTGTTGTTGTTGTTTTTCCATTTGAACCTGTAATCCCAATAATTGGAGCATCAGAAATCATATAGGCTAATTCAACTTCTGTGATGACTGGAATATTTTTTTCAATCGCACGAGCTACCATCGGATTGTCGTAACGAATACCTGGGTTTTTAACCATTAATTCGAAATTTTCATCCAAAAGTTCCAATGGGTGGCTACCGCAAATAACTTTAATTCCTTCTTCAAGAAGTGATTGTGCAGCTGGATTTTCATCAAATGGTTTACCATCATTAACGGTAACAATGGCACCCAATTTTTCAAGGAGTCGCGCTGCAGCTTCTCCAGATTTTGCTAAACCAAGAACTAAGACTTTTTTATTTTCAAATGTTTCAATTTTTTTCATAATATATCCATTCTAACATTGCAAATATAATATTATTCTACCTTTATTTAAGGCGTTTTTCAATCATTCTACGGCATTTAAGACAATCTTAGTGTCGCAATGTCTGATAGAGTGTTTATGACAAAAAAAGCTGAGTAAATACTCAGCCTCTTTCGCTATATTGCTCTTTTTCATTTTTCTTAACAGGTAAGCGATAGACGTCCCTTAATGCGAAAAATCCCAAGGCAACCATAGCAAGTGCAAGAAAAATTTCTGGTGGTGATTGCATGATTCTAACAAAGCTCATTACCGCTAATACAAGTAGCATAGCTACTAAGCCAACCAAGCCAATCATTCCAAGAGTATTACGAATTGTTTTAGGAGCCATGAAAATATAATATGAAATAATTAAGATTGCAATAATTAAATAAAACATTTCATGATTCCTTTCTTTTTAACAATTCTTTTCTATTAGCTTCCAAGTTCGGACCTAAAGCAGTCCTCTGGACTTCTTCGCTTATTTATTTTTAGGCTCAGACCTAAAACAGCCCTCCGGACTGTTTTACTCCTCTGCAGATTTTTTCTTTTTAGCCGCTTTTGCACGTAAGTTTTTATCAAGGATTTGTTTACGCAAGCGGATTGATTCTGGGGTAACTTCCATGTATTCATCATCATTCAAGAATTCAAGTGATTCTTCAAGAGTCAAGATACGTGGAGTTTTGATAACAGCTGTTTGGTCTTTAGTAGCTGAACGAACGTTTGTCATTTGTTTAGCTTTAGTGATATTAACTGTCAAATCGTTTTCACGTGAATTTTCACCGATAATCATACCTTCGTATACTTCAGTACCTGGGTTAACGAAGATTGTACCGCGTTCTTCAACAGACATGATTGAGTATGTTGTTGCTTTACCTGTATCGATAGATACAAGAGCACCACGACGACGTCCACCGATTTCAGCATTGATTACTGGCATGTATTGGTCGAATGTGTGGTTCATGATACCGTAACCGTGAGTCATTGAAAGGAACTCAGTTGGGTAACCGATAAGTCCACGAGCTGGTGCCAAGAAGACAAGACGTGTTTGACCATTACCAGTTGATTGCATGTCAATCATTTCACCTTTACGTTCTGACAATGATTGAATTACTGAACCTTGGTATTCTTCTGGTGTGTCGATTTGAACACGTTCGAATGGTTCGCATTTCACGCCATCAATTTCTTTAATGATTACTTCTGGACGTGATACTTGAAGTTCGTATCCTTCACGACGCATTGTTTCGATAAGGATTGACAAGTGCAATTCACCACGACCTGAAACAGTCCATTTATCAGGTGAATCAGTTGCTTCAACACGAAGTGATACGTCAGTTTGCAATTCAGCAAGCAAACGTTCTTCAACTTTACGAGATGTAACGTATTTACCTTCACGACCAGCAAATGGTGAGTTATTTGCCAAGAATGTCATTTGAAGAGTCGGTTCATCAATGTGAAGGATTGGAAGTGGTTCAACACAATCAGTCGGAGTGATTGTTTCACCAACGAAGATATCTTCCATACCTGAGATAGCAATCAAATCACCGGCTTTAGCTTCTTGGATTTCACGACGTTCAAGCCCGAAGAAACCAAACAATTTAGTAACACGGAAGTTTTTAGTTGAGCCATCAAGTTTAGAAAGTGTAACTTGGTCACCAACTTTAACAGTACCGCGGAAGATACGTCCGATACCGATACGTCCAACGAAGTCGTTATAGTCAAGAAGTGACACTTGGAATTGAAGTGGTTCTTCTGAGTTATCAACCGGAGCTGGAATATGGTCAATGATTGTATCAAAGACTGGAGCCATTGTGTGTTCTTGATCAGCTGGATCATCAGAAAGTGATGAAGTACCGTTGATAGCTGATGCGTAAACAACTGGGAATTCTAATTGATCATCGTCTGCACCAAGTTCGATGAAGAGTTCAAGAACTTCGTCAACAACTTCTGCTGGGCGAGCTGATGGTTTATCAATTTTGTTAACAACAACGATTGGTGTTAAGTTTTGTTCAAGAGCTTTTTTCAACACAAAACGTGTTTGAGGCATAGTACCTTCGTAAGCATCGACAACAAGCACAACACCATCAACCATTTTCATGATACGTTCAACTTCTCCACCGAAGTCCGCGTGTCCTGGCGTGTCCATGATATTGATACGAACACCATTGTAAGCAACTGCAGTATTTTTAGCAAGGATTGTAATTCCACGTTCTTTTTCAAGATCGTTTGAGTCCATTGCACGTTCTTGCAATTCTTTACGTTCGTCAAGTGTGTGTGATTGTTTCAATAATTCATCAACAAGGGTTGTTTTCCCGTGGTCAACGTGGGCGATAATCGCCACGTTACGAATATCTTCTCTTAATTTAGTCATGATTCCTCGATTTATTTTTAATTTATTCTAACTTTTGAATTATACCACAAATCCTATGAAAAAACAGCGATAAAACAAGTGTAAATGTTTTCAGACATGGATTTAGCTTCTATAGTATGTAAAAAGATGGGAACCACATCCCATCTTTTGTTATGCTTTAACTATTTCAGCATTGTCTTATTCGACATAAGCGGTGCTGACAACGCTCCAATTGGTTGCTTCGAGTGTTCCTTGTTCAAGATAGCCGTCTGCGTTAACACGATATAAGGCTAAACGTGTTTTTGAATCGCTGTTTTTACGGACACTAGCATAAACCAAATTGTCATCATATGCTTTGACATTTACAAAATAATTCTCTTTATCTTCATCAGATAATTGATTTTGCGAAGCATAAATGGCAAGAACCCAAGCTTCCACTTGCTCAGTCGTTAAATTTTTAGTATCAATGGCCTCAGCAACAGCTGCTTTGTCGGTTGGTACTAATTTGAGATTAGTGTTTAACGAATAAGTGAATTTGCTAGAGGTTGTTGTCCAGAATTGTGGATAAATATAGCCATTTTTGACATAAATTCCCGAAGCAAATTTTGGTGTTGTTTGGTAACTACCACCGATACCACCAAAAATAAGTGCCCCGATGGCTTCACTACCACTTCCATCAGCAGGATAAAAACGATAAACACCTTGCGCCACTTCCTCATAACCAGAAACACGCTCTGTAACAATATAATTAGACTGATTTTTGGTCATTGTGCCATCTTCACTGATTGTCAGAATAACTCCGTCATAATCAGCTGTTTTCCAATTCCCAACAAGCTCCACAGGGACACCTTGTTTTATCGTTGAAGAGGTCTTGGTCTCGCTCGTGCTTGATGAACTTGAAGAACTTGATGTACTTGTTGACGTAGCCGTTGTAGATGGCGACCATTCCGCCTTATTATTGGCGGTTGTTTCGCGATTGAAAGCTGTGACGAGATACAAAATAATCAGAGCCAAGAAAACCAATGGACTGATTAAAAGAATCCTGATTAAACGACGTTTCTTGTTTTCTTGCAGCTTCTCGACATAAACATTGCGTAACGCTTCAAGTTTCTTTTTCTCATCTTCGTCTGTTACTTGGCTTAATTCCAAATCCAATTGAAAAATCTGATTTTTGAGGTATTTTGATTTCAGGGTATCCTTACTCTCATCGTTTTTTCTCTTTAAATTTTCTTTTTCAAATTCCATATTTTGGTAAATGATTAACTTTCTTTAACTTTTCCTGTCCAGTAGTCAAAGCCGTCTTTAAGGACGTAAAGATTTGTGTAACCAGCTTTTTTAAGTGTTTTTATAACACGTGGAAGAGCAGTACTTCTACTGCTGTCGTATAAAAGAACTGGTTTGTCTTTACGAATAGCTGAATATGACATTTGAATTTGACTAGCTGGGAGATTACGTGCTCCCATAATATGTTTTGTTTTAAAAGCAGCCGCTTCACGAACGTCAATTAATTGACTAGTGTGAATCATGCTTTCAAACTCTGCGTTATCAATGAATTTTGCTGCGCGACGTACACTAATGTATGTCCATGCGAACCACCCTACGATAACGACTAGAGCAATTAGAAAAACTATCCAGTTCATTTTTTGCCTCTTATTAATCTACGAATTGACTTGCAAGACTTGCAGCACCGATGATACCTGCATCGTTACCAAGTTCAGCGATTTTCACTTTAGTTGTTTTACGAACTTGTGGGAATGCGTAAGTAACGAAGTATTTTTCAACACGGCTACGCAAGAATTCACCTGCAGCAGATACACCACCACCGATAACAACTGAATCTGGGTTCAAGATGTTTGCGATGTTAGCAGTTGCTTGTCCAAGGTAGAAACCAACTTTTTCAACAACTGAATCTGCGAAGTGATCACCAGCTTCAGCAGCTACAAAGATATCTTTACTTGTTACAACATCACCATTGTCAATAGCTGCTTTAATTTTTGAATCACCTTCATATTCTTCAGCCAAGTGACGAGCTACACGGACAACACCTGTTGCTGAAGCAACTGTTTCAAGACATCCTTTGTTACCACATGTACATTCGAAACCATCGACTGGTTCAACATTCATGTGACCAATTTCTCCACCAGCACCAGCAACACCGTGGATAAGGTTACCGTCAGCGATAACACCACCACCAACACCAGTTCCAAGTGTTACGAAAACAACATCAGGGTTGTTAGCACCAGCACCTGTCCAACGTTCACCAAGTGCGGCAACGTTAGCATCGTTATCGATGGCAAATGGAATACCAAGTTCACGTTCAATAACTGAACCAACTTCTTCAGTGTGTGCCCAGTTCAAGTTGAATGCACCTGTAACAGTTTTATTTTCACGATCAACAGCACCTGGTGACCCCATACCGATACCTGCAAAATCATCTTTTGTCAAACCATAAAGATTCAAACGGTGTTTGATTGACTCAACGATGTCAGGAACGATGTGTTTACCATCTTCAAGTGTATTTGTATCGATTGCCCATTTTTCTTGAACTTCACCTTCAAGAGTTAGGATACCGAATTTAATCGTTGTTCCACCTAGGTCAATCCCTAAAAGTTTTTTAGTCATTATTTTCTTTCTCCATTTCTAAACGGTGCTCGCGACGCAAAATTAATTCTGCATTCAGGTAGTCAGCCTTGTCAATCAACCCATTTTCATACAATTTCTCAAGCTCAAGTTTCATGACCTCTATATCATAAAGACGTTTACCGATATAGACAAAAATACCGAACCGTTTTAACAGTTGCTGCACGTCAAATAAAGTTTTCATACGAAGCATTTTATCAAAAATAAGACGTTTTTTCAATAGGACATGCAATCGTTTTCTTTATTTTCACGTTTTCATTTGTTTTCATGAAAAAATAGCGGACCAATCAGCCCGCTATTTGCTATTTTTTAGAAAATTATTTGATTCCAGGAGCTTGTCCACGTTCTGCTTGCAACATCCAGATTGTTTTTTCAGCATCAGCTTTTGCTGCTGTGAAAATGTCATTTGATGGAGCATCGCCTTCTTCATCAGTCACGTCTAGACCAACTTGATAAAGAGCTGAAAGATAAGTGTAAACTTCAACCAAACGAGCCAAATTTTCATCCATTGTCTTGTCAAATGAACCTTTAGTTTCTTCTAACTTGGAATTGTCATCGAATTCTTTAAGAGTTGAGTATGGTGCTCCACCGATTGTAATCAAACGTTCGCTGATTTCATCCAAGTTAGCGTTAAGAGCATCCATCAATTCGTCCATTTTTGGATGAAGATAGAAGAATCCTGCACCACGCATGTACCAGTGAATTTGGTGAACAATAGAAGCAGCTTTTGAAAGGTCTGCTACTGCTTGATTAAGCACAGCTTTTGTTTTAGCATTTTTTGCATTTTGTGAAATGTTATGTGTTACAGATGCATAAATTGTTTCAGTCATTGTTTGAGTCATAAGCGACCTCCTCTAAAAAATAAAATCAATGGTTTTAGGAAACATTTCCTTTTCTTTACGATTATATTTTAGAATAATTCTAAATAAGTAGCAACTAATATGCTCATAACTTTTAAAATTTTTTTCGAATAATAAGGTATGGACACTTTATTATTCTTTTTTCTTGGGGCATCGCTTGCTTCATTTATTGGTTTAGTCGTTGATCGTTTTCCTGAAGAATCCATTTTATTTCCAGCTAGTCATTGTAATGCTTGCGGGAAACAACTGAGACCAGTAGATTTAATTCCAGTCGTTTCTCAGATTTTAAACCGTTCACGCTGTCATTTTTGCAAGGCTAAAATTCCTTTATGGTACGGATTTTTTGAATTTGCCTGCGGATTAGCTACCGCTTTTTGTTACCACGGCATTGTCGCTTTATCAACTCTTTTTATTTTCTTCTTTAGTTTAACCCTTAGCTTATATGATTTTAAGCACCAATCCTTTCCACTATTAATATGGTTAATTCCTAGTTCACTACTTCTCTTTTTTCTCCCTATTAATAAACTAACCATTATTCTTCTTTTACTTGGAATCATAGCTTATCTTTTTGACATAAAAATGGGAAGCGGTGATTTTTTCTATCTTGCAACTTTGAGTCTCTTTTTTGACTTACAAGGTGTTTTATGGATTATTGAATTTGGATCATTGGCTGGCATTCTTTTTTGTATCTTTTATAAAAATAGACGTATTCCCTTTGTTCCCTTTCTATTTTTAGGATATGTTTTGTTTGTATTTTTAAGCACACTTAATTTTTTTATTAAATATAGTTAAAAATACTTCATTTTTAAAATTCTTCTGCTATAATAGGCCTTGAATAAGAGTTTTAGAAAAGAGGGCTGCCTTTGGAAACTACTGTCAATTCTCAAAAATCACTTAGCGAGGTCAATCAAAGTATTGCTGTTCCAAAAAATGCCTCATTTTGGCGAACACTTCGAGCTTTTATCGGACCAGGAGCTTTAGTGGCTGTTGGTTATATGGATCCAGGTAACTGGATTACTAGTGTTGTTGGTGGAGCTACTTATAAATATCTACTTTTATCAGTTGTTTTAATCTCATCTTTAATTGCTATGCAATTGCAGCAGATGGCAGGAAAACTAGGTATTGTGACTCAAAAGGATTTAGCGCAAGCAACTGCTGCTCATTTGCCAAAAAAGTTACGTTACTTTTTATTTGTTGTCATTGAATTAGCCTTGATGGCGACTGATTTGGCAGAAGTTATTGGATCTGGGATTGCGCTTCATTTATTATTTGGATGGCCGTTACTGTTTTCCATTTTGATAACTATTTTAGATGTTTTTATTCTCTTATCCTTGATGAAGCTTGGCTTTCGTAAAATTGAAGCTTTGGTTTCAACCTTGATTGCAACGATTTTGATTATCTTCTTATATTTAGTCTTGTTATCAAAACCAAGTTTCTCAGGTATCTTACATGGCTATATTCCTCAGCCGTCTATCATAGATTTGCATCAAAGTGGCGTTAATAGTAAATTGACACTTGCTTTAGGGATTATTGGTGCAACCGTAATGCCACATAATCTCTATCTTCACTCATCCATTTCACAAACACGTAAAGTTGATTATTCCAGTCAAGCCTCGGTAAAACAAGCGGTACGTTTTATGACTTGGGATTCCAATATTCAATTAACGATTGCTTTTGTGGTCAACTCACTTCTTCTTATCTTAGGAGCATCACTCTTTTATGGACACGCTAATGACATTAACGCTTTTTCACAAATGTATGATGCCCTTCAAGATTCAAATATTGCAGGAGCTGTTGCTAGTGCTGCTTTGTCAACTCTATTTGCTATTGCGCTTTTAGCCAGCGGACAAAACTCTACCATCACTGGAACTCTAACTGGACAAATTGTCATGGAAGGTTTCTTAAAACTACGATTACCTCAATGGTTAATCCGACTAGTCACGCGTTTAGTTGCCTTAGCTCCAGTCTTGATTATCGCACTTCTTTACGGTAGTCAAGAAAGTGTCCTTGATCAGTTGATTGTTTACTCACAAGTCTTCCTATCACTTGCGCTTCCTTTCTCTATTTTTCCTTTGGTGTATTTCACATCAAATCGCAAGATTATGGGAGACTTCGTCAATAGCAAATGGAATTCTATTTTAGGCTACTTAGTAGCAATCATTTTAACTGTCTTAAACTTAAAATTAATTATTGATTTGTTTTAAACCCAAAAAAACCACTCATTGAGTGGTTTTCTTTTATTTTTGATAAGATGAACCGTATTTAACAAATTCTGCAACGTCTGCAGTCTTTCCTTCGTGTAAATCTCGAACGATTTTAGTTCCGACAATAACGCCGTCAGATACTTTATTAAAGCGTTCAATATCAGCTTTTGTTGACACTCCAAATCCTGTTAATACTGGAATATCAGCTACTGCTTCTAGGTTCGTCAAATGTTTATCCAAATCATCTCGGTAATTACCTGTTTTACCAGTAACACCGTTAATAGCTACTGCATAGATGAAGCCTTCTGCTCCTTGGCACAATGTTTTTTGACGTTCAATACCAGTTGTCAAACTAACAAGTGGAACAAGCGCAATATCTGTATTGTCAAGATATGGTTTAATCATATCTTCATGTTCATGTGGCAAATCAGGAATAATCAAGCCTTTAACAGACGTATTTTTTAAATCATGGATAAATTTTTCGATGCCGTATTGGTAAACAGGGTTAATATAAGTCATGATCACCAAAGGCACATCGACAGTTTGTTCTTGCAATTTTTTAACAATTGCTGTCAAATTCACACCTTTAGCCAAACTGCGTTGTCCTGCTAGTTCAATGACTGGCCCATCAGCAACAGGATCAGACCAAGAAATACCTACTTCAATTGCAGAAGCTCCGCTATTTTCCAAAAAAGTAATGGTATCAAATAAACCGTCTAAAGCTTTGTCATGGTCACCTGCCATGATATAAGGAACAAAAATTCCTTTGCCGCTGGCTTTAATCTCATTTAGATGTTTTGTAAGTGTCTTTGTCATAATTATTTCCCTTCTGCTTCCAAACGTTCTTTAACTTGAACAACATCCTTGTCCCCGCGTCCTGATAGGCAAACGATAATTGACTTGTCTGGTCCAAGTTCTTTAGCTACTTTTTGGGTAAGAGCGACGGCGTGACTTGACTCAAGGGCTGGGATAATTCCTTCCAAGCGTGAAAGGAGCATAAATGCTTCAAGCGCTTCTTCATCCGTAATAGAATCGTATGTTGCACGACCAATATCTTTAAAGTGACAATGTTCTGGCCCAACACCTGGATAATCAAGCCCAGCTGAAATAGAGAAAGCTTCCATGATTTGTCCATGACGGTCTTGAAGAACGTTCATCAAAGCACCGTGCAAAATACCTGGACGACCTTTGGCAAAAGTAGCAGCATGTTCTTCGGTATCAAGGCCATGTCCGGCTGCTTCTGCACCATAAAGGGCAACTGATTCATCTTCAACAAATGGATAGAATAAGCCAATAGCATTTGAGCCACCACCAATACAAGCTAGAACAGCATCTGGCAATTTTCCGCCTGAAATCTCAGCATATTGTTTCTTAGCTTCTTTACCGATTACTGATTGAAAATCACGTACAATTTCTGGGAAAGGTGCAGGACCAAGTGCTGAGCCCATAATATAATGTGTGTCTTCAATATTAGCTACCCAAGAACGAAGAGCAGCATTAACAGCGTCTTTCAAAACACGTGAACCATCTGTTACAGCATGAACTTTAGCACCAAGCAATTCCATACGGAAAACATTGAGTGCTTGACGTTTGACATCTTCTTCACCCATATAAATGGTACATTCCATATCAAACAGCGCTGCTGCTGTGGCTGTTGCTACACCGTGCTGACCAGCACCAGTTTCAGCAATGATTTTCTTTTTCCCCATACGTTTAGCCAAAAGAACTTGACCAAGAGCATTATTGATTTTGTGCGCCCCTGTATGGTTGAGGTCTTCACGTTTGAGGTAGATTTTTGCACCACCGATATGTTTGGTTAAACGTTCTGCGTAATAAAGAGGTGTTTCACGTCCAACATAATTTTTAAGTAATTCATCAAGTTCTGCTTGAAAACTTGGGTCTGCTTTTGCTTCACGATAAGCCTTATCAAGCTCAATCACAGCAGTCATCAATGTTTCTGGGACAAATTGCCCACCAAATTTTCCGTAAAATCCCTTAGTATCTGGTTGGTTATAGCTCATTTTTTCACACTTTCTATAAATCTTGTAATCTTCAATAAATCTTTTTTACCATCCGTCTCAACACCAGAAGAAACATCAACAGCGTAGGGTCGAAAGAAAGTTATAGCTTGTCCGACATTATCGACAGTCAATCCACCTGCTAAAAAATATGACTTCGCTATCTTTTTATCCTTTAGCAGTTCCCAATCAAATGTCTTTCCGGAACCAGCTAGGGGGGCGTCAAATAATAGAAAATCCGCTTTAGTGTGAATTTCTTCCAGTGTTTTTTGGACAGGAATGGCACGAATACTTGGAACTCCAATTTTTTCAAAGTCCTCATCAGCAAACTCACCATGAATTTGCACAAGATCAAGAGGCACTTTAGTTATGGCTTCTTGAAGCTCCAAGAGGGTCGGACTTACAAAAACACCAACTTTTTGGACAGTTTCTGGAATAAACTGAGCTAAATGACTAGCTTGTTTTATGCCGACTTGTCGTTTACTTTTGGCAAAGACAAAGCCAATGTAATCAGCTCCGCTTTTTACCGCTTGTTCGACAGCTTCTTTAGTTGAAAGTCCGCAAATTTTAACCTTTGTCAACTTGCAACTCCTTCACTTTTTCAGCAACATTATCAGCTTTCATAAGTGCTGTTCCTACTAAAATCCCATTGAAAAATGGAGCAACAAGGCTAGCATCTTCTTTGGTAAAAATAGCTGATTCTGAAATATAAACAGCATCTGATTTAAAATGCGCTGATAATTCTAAGCTTGTATTGATATCTGTTTCAAAGGTCACTAGATTACGGTTGTTAACTCCAATAATCTTAGCTCCAATACGATGAGCGACTTCTAACTCTGCTAAGTTATGTGTCTCAAGCAAAACTTCCAGGCCAAGACCAGTTGCAAAATCGTAAAGTTCTTTTAAACGCGCTTCAGAAAGAGCCGCCACAATTAATAGAACAGCAGTCGCTCCTGCATTACGGCTTCGAATAATTTGTTTTTCATCAATGATAAAATCTTTAGCTAAAGTTGGAATCTTAACTTGACTTGAAATCTGACGCAAATAATCAATATTCCCCTTGAAGAAAAAGGGATCAGTCAAAACAGAAATCATCACCGCGCCGCTATCTTGATAAGTCTTAGCTTGTTTAACAATATCAACATCGAGATTAATATCACCTAGACTTGGACTGGCTTTTTTTACCTCAGCAATAACTTGAAGATTATTAGCGTTATTTTTAAGATAGTCATATAATTTATAAGTCTCACGAAGAGGTTGTAATGGTTCAAGTTCTAGACTTTCAACTTCCTTAGCTTTTTGTTTCAAGATGGTTGGTAAAAATTCTTTACTCATACTTGTACCTCTTGCAGTTGACGAAGCTTAGCAAGTGCTGAACCATCAGCAATTAATTGACGAGCAAGATCAACACCAGCCGCTAGACTATCAACTTTACCATTAGCATAAAAACCAAGTCCCGCATTAAGTACGGTTGTTTCAAGATATGGACTAGCCTGATTTTCCAAAACACTCATCAGAATTTCAGCATTTTGTTTGGCATCACCACCAACAATGTCATCTAGTTCAACTTTTGGCATACCTAAATCTTTATAGGTAAAGCGATGTTGGCTGATTTTTCCATCATCAAGCAAAGTATAAGTATTTTCACCATAAAGCGCTGCTTCGTCCATATTATTTGGGCCAGTGACGATAATGGCACGTTTACGACCAAGTTTTTGCATCACTTGTGCTGCTGTTTCTTGTAAATCTGCACGATACAAGCCCATTAACTGCGTTTCAAGGTCAAGTGGATTTGCTAAAGGACCAACAATATTCATGATAGTTGGAATACCAAGTGTTTTGCGAGCTGGACCGATAAAGCGCATAGCTGGATGCATGGTTTGCGCAAAGATAAAAGCAAGTCCTACTTCATCAAGTGCTTTTGATAATGTGGCTGGTGAAGCAGCAATATTGATCCCTAAAGCTTCAAGAACATCAGCTGAACCAGATTTTGAGGATACCGAACGATTACCACCTTTTGCGATGCGAATACCACCAGCTGCTAAAATAAAGCAAGCTGTTGTTGAAATATTAAAACTGTAAGATTGGTCACCACCTGTACCGCAATTACACATAGCATCTGTAAAATCTTCTGGTAAATCAACGGCATGACTTTTCAGAGCACGGACAATACCAGTAATTTCAGAAGGTGTTTCACCTTTTACTTTAAGTCCCATTAGAAAAGCGGCAATTTCACTTTCTGAAATAGTATTATTTAGAATACTATCAAATAATGCTTCGACTTGTTCTTCTGATAAATCTTCTCTGTTAGCAATTTGATTAAAGAGTTCTTTCATTATCTTTCCCTCACTTTACTTTTCAACAACTAATCGTACAAAGTTTTCAATCATCTTAAGACCATCTGGTGACCCAATACTTTCTGGGTGAAATTGAAGGCCGTAAATTGGTAACTGTTTATGCTGGATAGCCATGATTTCTTGGTCATCAGTCGTTTTTGCAGTAACCTCAAAATCTTCTGGCATATCTGTCACCACGATTGAATGGTAACGCATGATAGGCATTTTCTTAGCTAAGCTTGCAAAAACTGGTGTTTGTGTCAGTACTTCAATCTCACTTTGTTTACCATGCATAACATTTTTAGCTAAACCAAGTTTGCCACCAAAGCTCTCTGCAATAGCTTGATGCCCAAGACAAATGCCTAACATTGGCTTTTGACCCGCAAAAGCTTGAATCATATCTTCCATCTTTCCTGCATCTGCAGGCCAACCTGGACCTGGTGATAGAATAATGGCATCTGCTTCTTGAGCAGTTTTTTCAAGTGTCTCATCATCATTTCGTAGAACTTTTACCTCTGCAAATGTCCCAAGGTACTGTGCCAGGTTATAGGTAAAAGAATCGTAATTATCAATTAATAAAATCATTTGCTATCCCCTATTCGTGTCATGGCTTTGGCTTTATTGATGGTCTCGTAAAATTCATTTTCTGGAACGCTGTCATAAACAATTCCTGCACCTGCTTGCACATATGCTTTTTGATTTTTAAGAATCATTGTTCGAATCGCAATGGCAAAATCCATGTCCCCAGTTGCCGAAAGATAACCAATCGCTCCCGCATAAACGCCACGCTTTTCTTCTGCCAATTCATAGATGCGTTTCATGGCACGAATTTTCGGTGCCCCTGATACGGTACCAGCTGGCAATGTTGTTTTTAAGGCATCAATACTTTGAACACCTGGTAACAGTTGCCCTTTAACCACACTGGTTAAGTGCATGACATAACGGAAATACTCTACTTCCATGTATTTGGTTACTTTGACTGTGCCGTTTTGAGAAATCCTTCCAATATCATTTCGCCCTAAATCAACTAACATGCGATGTTCAGCTGTTTCTTTGATATCAGATTGCAAGTCTTTAGCTAGCGCAGCATCTTCAGCATCATCAGCACCTCTTGGACGAGTTCCAGCAATTGGATTCGTTGTTACTTCACCATTTTTCACAGAAACCAAACTTTCAGGACTAGCTCCGATAATTTGATAATCCCCAAAGTCATAGAAATAAAGATAATTTGACGGATTAGTCACGCGCAAATTACGATAATAATCAAGTGGATCACCAGCAAATGGGCTTGAAAAACGTTGACTCAACACACATTGGAACATATCTCCTTGTCGAATCAATTGCTTGGCTGTATCAACCATGCTTTCAAATTTTTCTTTTTCAATGTGGTGTTTAAACTCAAGAGAATGCAATTCCTGTGGTGAAAATTCGTTTGGCGCTTGCGTCTGCAAATCTTTCACTACCTTACCAAGTGCTTGACGTGTCGCATCGTTGTCACGATGGCTGTAGATGTTATCTTCAACCACGTAAACTTTTTCAGTTTTATGGTCAAAAATCAAATAAGATTCATAAACAAAGAAATGCATATCTGGCGTTCCAATAGTATCTTCTGGAATCTCACCGATATTTTCATAAAGACTAATCATGTCATAACCAACAAAACCAATCGCGCCACCACCAAACGGTAGATCACTACTTGCTCCTTTAACCGTCAGCTGATTAAGATAGTCTAGTGGATCACCAGCAATCACTTGACCATTTTCTGTTAGTTGTCCATTTTCATATTTGATTTCAAAGACTGGGTTATATGCCACGATTGAAAACCGCGCATTTTCTTTTTCTCGTGGAATTGATTCAAGAATAACTTTGTGCTCACCCTGAACTCGCATATAAGCAAGAATAGGGGTTAAAGTATCAGCAGTTAGAATTTTTCGCATGTCATGTCCTCTCTACATGAATTTTTAATAGTGATTAATTTTTTAATTCTAGCAGCTACTTCGCCAGCCTTTATCTCTTCTTCTCATGATTTCCTCCCAATTAAACAAAAAACCCCACACAGAAAAAACTTCTGTGTGAGGGCGTCTAAAGCTAGTTAGCGCGGTGCCACCTCAATTAACGAAAAATATTTCGTCATCTCTATCTCCTCTAACAAGGAGCTGCACGATAAGGAGTGCTTCCCTGAGACTTACCATCACTCACGATGTTTATCTCACTTGTATCTTGAAATCTTCTTCAGTATTATATCAATCACCGAATCTAAACAAAAAACCTCACACAGAAAAAAATTCTGTGTGAGGACGTCTAATGTATAGCGCGGTGCCACCTCAGTTTAACGGAAATCTCATCTTCCGTCATCTCTATCTCCTCTAACAAGGAGTTGCACGATAAGGGGTGCCTACCTGAAAAATATTTCTTATCTTCAACAATATACCATCAGCCCAATTTCACAACCACCTGCTACTCGTTCACAGTAACCACGAGCTCCCTGTAAGCAAATCCTTGCTACTTTCTGATTGATTAACATTATAAACACCTAATTTTATCTTGTCAAGTATTTTTGTGAATTTTCTAAAAAATTAAACATTTTTCATGTTTTTGTTGATTTATTTAAAAAATCCCCAAGTTATCTTAGCGACAATCCGCTAAAATAGCTTAGAGATTCAATCATTATTCCAATGTTACAGTCATTACCTTCGTTTCAGGAAGCAATAAGGCTTCTAAGTGAGTGATTAAGCGAATCAACCAGGCAAAAGCTAGCATGAAGGCACTCAATTCAAAAGCCGTCAATGACAAATAATGCACCACTTGAAAAGCTATTTCTAGACCAACCAACATACCACCGATAGCATATGACATGACTAAGAAATCACGTGTTACTTCTGGTAACAACCATTTCACACTGATAATCAAAGCAATGATAATCAAGACTAAATAACCTGCTACCCTTGTGTGTAAAAGGTGAGAACTCGCATCATTTGGGAAAAAGCCAACTGCTCCTAAATCAATTCCCAAAATGGTTAACATGACACGAATCGCCGTTAATTTCCAATTCGTACCATATTTTTCACCAAGAGCGACAAATAAATAATCAACCAAGGCAACTAAGATCAAGGCTGACAAAATCAAGGTTAAGTTAAATTGCCAACTTGCCTTAGCTGCTTGTGTGCCTAAAAAGCTAAGATTAAAATGCCACCACTGCAATGTACGATTACTTGCCATTGCGACAAAGACACCACTCACCATAATAATCGTAAAGACAGTTGTTAACCAAGTCGCCCTAATCTGCTCTGCAATTTGTCCCCAAAAAAGACTAACCACATAAACAGAAACTCCCAAAATCAAACTGGAAGTCAACTTATCAAAGGATGCTCCTGTAAAAATCTGCTCCAGCAGCCAACCAAAACCCAGCAATGCTAACAATAAAATCACTGCAAATGACGCCACAATAACGGGAAGCATCCGCCAAAACACACGCGCCTTAATACCACCAAGAAAGACCGTTCGATTACGAATAAGCGTCGTGGTAAAGATGGTCATTCCCAGAATCCCACCAAATCCTATCAAAAAAGTAATGATAGAATAATCACCAACTAATAAAATCTGGTCCATCTTCTCGATGGAACTAGCTGCGTAAAACAAGCAACACAAAACGATAGTTGATATAATTAGAACCCAACTTGATAAGCGTCCTTGCTTAGGAGACTCCTCCTTTTGCAAAACTAATTTATCGTTATATAATTCAGCTTTTAATTGCTGCCCTTTATCAAGATCTAGTTGATCAATAATGGCTTGATCAAGCACAATACTCACTTTTTTATTTTCCATAATTATCATTATAGTATGCTAATGACTACTTGTAAAACGCAAACAGTAATAAACTATCAAAAAACTGAAATAGATTTTATAAAATAAAATGGTCTGAAATAAATCATCTTATTCCAGACACATTTTCTTTTATAACCAGCCTTTATCTTCAGCAATTCTGACTGCCTCAGTACGATTATTAGCAGATAATTTATTAAAAATAGATGACGTGTAATTTCGTACAGTGCCATTTGACAGATAAAGCGTGTCAGCAATTTCCTGATTCTTCTTACCAAGTGCTACTAATTTTAAGATACGTTTTTCTTGTTGGCTAAGCGGATTATCTTGAATCATCATGTTTTCCATAAGCTCTGGCGAATATTCTTTTTTCCCAGCAAGCACTGTATGAATCGTTGTCATTAATTCAGAAGTCGAACGATCTTTCAAAACATAAGCATCAACACCAGCTTTTACGGCACGCTCAAAATAACCAACTCGTTTAAAGGTTGTCACAATGATAACCTTCATCTCTTTGTTTTTTCGAATCCACTCCAAAACATCAAGGCCTGATTTTTGTGGCATTTCCACATCAAGAATCGCTACATCGACATTTTCCATTTGCAAGATACCAATAGCTTGCGCGCCATCACTGGCTTGTAAAACCTCATCGACATCATCTTCCATGAGCAACAATTGGCACAAAGCATCTCGCAGCAT
>AUXO014504619.1_pt1 | contig 20130 bp, 23 predicted proteins | sample 768731 | NCBI WGS metagenome assembly AUXO01 (sample SAMN02715735, study PRJNA202380) | gut metagenome | biome: sheep rumen | host: Ovis aries | place: New Zealand: Palmerston North
AGATCAATATTGGCTACACCGTCCTGATCCAAGATAGAAGTATTACCAATTTTAACATCAGTAACCGCTCCAAATGAACTAGGATCTAAATCTAAGATATCACTAGCAACGTGAGTATGACCTACATCGGATTTATTAGCTAATGCACTATAAACACCACCTGAAGAAACGGCATCTGTAGAACCTTCCGTAGGATTCTGATCTACATTAACATTGCCACCACCTCCACTAGTAGTTACAGTAAGAGTAACTGAAGTAGTAGCATTAGCCAAATCTGAACTGGTCGCAAATTGAGACAGGTTCAAATCAGTAATATCATTGGTAGTATGAGTATGGTTAACGTCTGCCTTTCCACTAATATCCTGATGCTGAGTGAGATAATTTCCTATAGGTTGATATTTCGCATCAGCAGCCGATTCAGTAAGAACGCCAGAAGGAATACTACCGCCTGCAGATACACTATTCCAAGCTGAACCGTCCCACCAAGATGGGCTATCAGTTGTAGTATTATACCAAGTAGCTCCTTCAAGAATATCCCAAGTTAAGCCTATGTTCATTGAGCTTAATCCAGCAAGTTCATTAGAAGAACCAGAGCCAGATAACATACTCAATTTGCCATTCTTTCCTAAACAAACGAACGTAGCAGTACCATCTACTAAGAAATCATTAAAACTAGTAGGATAATTTGCAGGCTCAGAACTTCCAGTAGTACCAGCACTTACACAATAATATACATACTCAGAACCATTAATTGTTTTGGTAAAGTAATTGTAAGTACCAAAACTGATAAAATGGTTCATCCAGGTCATATCATTGCAAGAATAAGACTTACTAGCTACTCTTGGGTCAGATGCAAATAACAATCCGGCACTTCCCAACTGAGATACTACAAATTCTATAGGCTTATTTCTTTTATCTTCTCCCTGTAATTGAGAATCTAAATTTTTCTTAAAGTCGAGATAGTACCTTTTGCCTAAGTAATTATTGAACAGAATCTTCTCATTACCAGTAAGCTGATTCGTTGAGCCTTTAAGGAACTTATACATAAATCCCTTCTCAAGATCAACTCCAGCAGTAGATTTAGGCAACAAGGTATATATTCTATCTACAAGACCATCCGTATTCCATTGGCTCTTAATTCTTATAGCGAATCTGGTATCATTTTTTATTGATACATTACGTCTTACATCAAAAGTAGAATTACCAAAACCTCCTACCTGCATACCAAGCCAACCACTAGATAATATTCTCTTAGTGTTAGATAAGTCGGCTGTGTAATCAGTAACGCTAAATTTAGTATCACCACAAATATTAAACAATCCACTATTATTTTTAGGGAAGGAGATACCAAAATAGCTATAAAAGTTCTGATTATTTTGAGTAAAGGCTTCATTCAATACAGGCTCTAGGGTATTCAGATTGATATCAAAATAATCCCTAGCAGAAGTATTTGAGATAATTCTAAGTGGGTTACGTTCGCCTTCGAAAGATACGTAATTAGTTTTATTATCATGATCAAAGGTTCTCTTATAATCCAAGTAAGAATTAGGTCCAATTACAGCACACTCAGATTCAGATGAAGTATCGTAAGTATTCTTTATAGTAGCAGGGGTTAAATTGAAGAAATTCCTAGACTGTACATTAACATAGTGAGTATATCCTGGGTCTGTATTGTTTAGATCACCAGTCAAAATCAAATGAGAAGTTACAATCAAAGGATGTTCATAACTATCGTAAACTCCATGGAATCTATTACCAATTAATCGAAGAACAAGCCTGCAGTTATTCTCTGTTGTCTTTCCAGGAACATCTTCGGTATAAAAGAAGTAAGCCTGCTCTCTACCATTATTTTCTACATGACAATAAGATACTTCAAGTTCAGAAAAGGCCAAGCTCTGACTCTCACACCAAATAAAATACTTACATCTTCTACCATAGTTCCAAGCTACATTAGATACTTTACCAATAACACCACATTGATCTCTGTAAGTATTATTCATATTTCCAGGAACCGTACTAAAACCCATTAAAGCTTTATAAGGTCTGGAAGGAGTATCATCTGAACTAGGACTACCATCTTGATTCTGTGCATGGTCTGAGAACTGATACAAATCTTTATATGATTTATAGTAGTCTGAAATATTATTGAATACTGCGGTCGTAGACATTACATTATTGAACGCTATACCACCAGCACCAGGAACTACCATAATATCCTCAAAAGTAGATTTATTGATAACTACGTTTGAGATTATTTTCGTATCATCTTGATTTAGTTCATCCAAGTAAGCAGGAGAATCTACGCAGTTAGCTCTCAAGGATATAAGCATTAATTCTTTAAAGCTCATACAACCTGGAGAATGCTGCCCGTTAGATTCAAACGAGATACATGCACGAATAGAGGTAATACAAAGGGCTGAAATATCAAATAAGAATGAATTTTCGATAATGAAACCCTTGTCTAGGAATGATAAGCAGGTTTTAGATTTACCAACGCCTTCAATTTTACAGTTTTGAGTCCAATAAAACTCTTTAATACGCTCTTTGAATGGATAATTTCTACGGCCAAACTTAATAACCATTTGATCACCATTTCTCTGAGTATTTCCATATCTATTACTTATCGTTCCATAGTATCTATCCCCAATAACACCCTCTACGATACAACGAATGATAGTATTATTAGTTTCAGTTACTCTATCTAAAGATCTATAATAAGTACATGCATCTTGTTCACCCTGGAATGGATTAATAGAAGTCTCCTCTCTTAATGCAGCATACAAAGACTTATCATAATCAGATTTATGCTCACTATAATAAGTTTTCCAATTATCATATGCAGTAGAAGTAGGAACATACTCTTCATCTTTAAGCTGGAAGACAGTTCTACAGAAAGTTGTATAATCACTATCCGTCCACTCTTCGAACTGCCACCAATCAAATTCTACTGTTCCACCTTTTTCAGCAAATAAAGTTAATGTAGTAGTAAAACTTCTAAAAGCATTTATAAAAACTTTACTAGGATCTTGAAGAATTTGAAGACGACCGTTAGTAATTGTATGCCCACCTAAGTCAATCTTTACTCCGGATCTAATAAGAATTCTTTTTCCACCCAAGTCTATATTTTCAGTAAGAATATACTCTCCGTCATTTAATGGATATAACTTAAAGCTTGAATCACCTTGACCTGGAATAAATCCTATATAACTTTCTGATTGAATACTATCAATATAATTTTGCGTAATTCTAATACGGCCTCTATCAGCATAAGTTTTAGTAGCGTAGTTAGAGAGATCTGCACCACTACCACTACCACCTAATTGTGCTTGAGCTATTTGTTCAGTTACGTAAGTTTCAGTGGCTAATCCAGTAATAGATGGTACAGATATTATTGCATCTCCATTGTTATCTACAACAGATGAACCATTTACTTTAACGTCCTTTACTCCCCCACCATTTCCTTCAGAAGCCACAAGATCATCTAAGGTCTCCTGAACACTCTGTTGTCTCTCTTCATCGTATACGGACAACGCAGAAGTAAGCATTCCATCTTTCGTTTGTGGCAAAAGATGAGATCCTATCTTAATGGGGTTTGTTAAACTCGATTCAGTTGACATATATCGTATTTATATTAATTAATTTTAAGATTAAACAAGAATTCGCCAGCACTTAAACTTCCTCCCCATCTATAAATACTGTAAGTACCAAGACTAGTAGAAGGAGTGTATTTTGCAGTAGATGATTCCAAAGCACTAAGTCCAGCAATATTATTTGCATCCACCATTGTTCTAGTATTTGGAATAGCAAACCATAAGTAATCCTTAGTCATAGTTACAGGGATATTAGAGACGTCAATAGCTGATCTACCTGTCTTTAAATTAGTTCTAGTCCCTGATAAAAGATCTGCTACTACTTGAGCTGGATCAGAAAGAGCGCCAGAATTATCCTCAAAAACATACCAAGGCTTCGAGAATGATACACTCTTAAAACTTCCTGTAGCTGTTCCGCTCTTATTATCTGAATTAGTAACAGTAGCAGTAATAGATCCAGACGAACAAGAAGTAGTCGTAGGATCTATTGTAGCAGTTTTTGTATAAGTATTACCACTTTTAGTCCATCCAGCAGTACTTGAAGTTACATCTGTTATACTAACTGGTTTATTTCCAGAATCATTAGACTTAGAAACTGAGAAGGTTGCTGTAAAGGTTACTTGCGTAGTGTTACTTGGCAAACTAATAGAACTAGGGCTAGCTGATATACTACACGAATAACCATAAGTATATGCTAGTTTAGACTCGAGATAATTAATCATATCTGCAGTTAGTCTAGAGTCTGATATTGAAGATAATGAAAGATCTATATTTCCAGTATTATCAATTGACTGTTTAGTTCCTGAATTTATGGAAATAGTTTTAACATAATTTCCCGCTGGTTGATATCCGCTTAAATCTTGATGTTCAGTAAGGTAATTTCCTATTGGTTGATAAGTACTAGCAGCCTCAGATTTCGTTAAATAAGTTGATAAATCTATTTCCTGATTACCGCCATTTAATTGAGCCTGAAGAATCCTTTCATCTACATAAGATTGAAGTCCACTAATATCTTGGGTTGAGTGAGTATGAGATTCTTCAGCATAACTTCCTTTCTGCTGATATAAGCTATTAGCATTTTCCTCAGTAAGATAATCCCCTGGCTGAGGTATATATGGGAAATTAGTTATATCATTAATTGAGTGGGTATGTGATACGTTAGCTTTTCCACTAATATCTTGGTGTTCAGTAAGATAATTTCCTTTTAATTGGTATTTCTCATCTGACTGAGCTTTTGTATAAGAATCACCAACGTTAGCTTTTCCACTAATATCCTGATGTTCAGTAAGATAATTTCCTGCTGGTTGATAAGTACTAGCAGCTTCAGACTTCATGAGATAGTCAGAAAGATCTATTTCATTTCCATCATCTTCACCTTTTAATTGATATCTAGCATCTGATTGGGCTTTTGTATAAGAATCACCAACGTTAGCTTTTCCACTAATATCCTGGTGTTCAGTAAGATAATTTCCTGCAGGCTGATAATTTCCCTTTAATTGGTACTTTTCATCCGATTGAGCCTTTGTATAAGAATCACCAACATTAGCCTTCCCACTGATATCCTGATGCTGAGTGAGATAATTCCCCTTTAACTGGTATTTCTCATCTGACTGAGCTTTTGTATAAGAATCACCAATATTAGCTTTTCCACTAACATCTGGAACAGCAGCTTGTATAGCACTTGTTACAAAATCAGATGTTACAAAACCACGAGAATTTACATATTCTTCTAGAGCTTCTTGAGATATACCAGCAGCTTCCAATGCCTCTCGTAAACCCTCAACATCATTAATAGTATGAGTATGGGTTCTGTCAGCTTTTCCACTCAGATCTATTACAATATTTCCTTCTGAATCGCCTAACTGAGCTTGAGCAATAGCATTAAGAACTTGCTCAGCAGTCATAAAGTACCCACTATCAGTATGAATTAACAGTTCTTTTTCATTAACTATATCCACACGAATTCCATCACCACCATAGATTTCTGAAACGGTTAGAGCATTCTCAAATAGATTTTCTAAACCACGCTCTATGTTGTTTAATTTTCCAGCATCGAGTTTGGTTCTCCCATCAACCCATACTGTTTTTTGATATCTATCTTTCATTACCAAACTCCTCCATCAATTATTGTATTATCTGGGTACCAATTTTCTAAGTTAGTCCAGAATGCATTACCTATTTCAGAATTTAAATATATATAAGTATGATAAATATTATCTTCCCCTAAAAATCTCACAGACATACCCGGAGATCTTCTACTTTGTGGGACTAATGTAACTGCCTCTGCTAAAGTAAATGCTCTACTATCATCTCCTACTTCTGAGTTTAAGTTACAATATTTCTTAATTAATACATTAACACAATCAACCAGAGCATTAACAGTATTATTTAAAGAGTTAACCTCTGCAGTACTTAATGTATCACCCTTCTGTTTTACGGGAAGAATAGTTTTAGTCAAAAGTTCCATCTCTATTATTAATTCATCAAGTTAAACTTGTAACCTCTAAAAGAATTGGATCTTCTTTCTCCAGCTCTTTTTCCTGAGGCTTTTTTCTTTTCTTCACTCCTAGGTATTGTGAAGTAACTTTATGGCGTTTTTTAACAGCGCTCATATCCATTGTTTTTCGAACGGTCTTACTCATATTGTAATGTCATCTCCTACAGTCAATTCCCCAGATTTCTTATCAGGAATATTAACAGTATCTAAAATTTCTACATCTTTAAAAGTAAAATAACTATCAGGTAAACCTTCTAACTCAATTAAAGTAATAGTCTTGCCATCTAGAGAAACTCTAAAGTAGATATCTTTTATTGTGTATTCTCCATCTACAGCAAACTGATTAAAATTACCTATAGTAGTAGACCTAATTGCTACTCTTGCTCCTACCATATTGTCATAATTCCAAATACCAGCAGGACAAGTATATCTTTGCTTTCTACAACTCATAACATCTGTCCTTTTGCTAACAAATCTACCATATTATTAAATCGAACGTCAATTGAATTACCACTTTGATGTCCTTTAACCCATTCAAAAGAAACGTTAATCCCTAATTTTTTAATTTCTTTCAAGATGTCTTCCTTTATGGCTTTAATATATGGCTCTTTTGTTTTCCATTTACCAGTACACCAATCTCTAACACCTACATAATCTGCTTTAATAATAACGCTATCTCCTCTTTTCAAGCTATTACCGAATTTTCTTAAAGCAACTAATACGCCTAACATTTCAGTAGTAGGATTAGAAACCTGAGAAGTACCATATTCTGTCTTTAAAAAATCAGGGCTAACTTCCAGGGAAAATTTATCAAGCAATATACCATCACGCACAAGAACTCCTCCACATCCTAGTCTATTGCTTCCATATCTTCCTTTGAAATGGGAACCGTCAGTATATATTGTTATATCTTTCATATATTAACCATTATATCATTTATGTTTTCAAATCGAATAGGATCAAGTCGTACTTTATAATTACAGTACATCCAGTCTCTAAAGTCCTCGGTTTTAACTACGGACAACTCTCCTAACAATCTTAAAAGAGTTTTTCCGTCGTTTTTATTTTCCAAGGACCCAACTATTTGAAGCATATAATAAATTACCTTATCTATATTACTTCCATTTCCTTCTTTTATATCCAAAGACATAGATCTGGAATGTTTACTGAATGCAGAGAATATTTTTATCCAATTACCTGGAATAGTAGCTCTACTTCCAGCCGTTAAATAATAAATTCTACAATCATAACCATCTATCCTAGCTAATATATAATCGTCTAAAGCTATATCAACTTTACTTAAAATTGAAGAATCCTCCCATCCCACCAATTCAATAAACTCTGAAAACAATTTTTCTTGCGTCATCATATAATTAAAGTTTTAAAATTGATTGTATAAGAGCTGTGCCGGTTAAAATAATGGTGTTTGATTTTCGAATAATTAAAACTCCGGATTTATCACATAGATATTTATATTCGATCTTATCTAAAATCTCATCGATTTCTTTATCAATACGCAACGATATAGCTAGTAATTTACCACACTCTTCGAATGCTGAAGTGCATATTACAAAAAATGGCCAAATATCCATCTCTCCTAATTTTTCTTTAACGCACTTCTCGATTTCGCTATTCGTTAACTTACTTGTCGCCTCTTTTCCCATACTCCTCTACCTCCTTCAAAAGAAAACCCGAATAATTTAAAATCATAGATAAAACTTTTCTATAAGAATGATCAAATGATTTTTCAGGAGTAATTATTACTACACCTTTGGCATTATTGTATTCTGACAGACGTTCTAATTTTTTCACTATGTCAAGAAAAGGAACTTTGCACATTTCTATAGCAAATCTTTTCTCAAACTCCTCTCCAGATATTTTACCATCGTTCAAGCCTTTCTGTAACATATCACTTGGGGCTAGGGATTTTAAATGAATAGGAGCATTAGAATATCTCTTAAGTGTTGGAAAATAGTCTAATCTTTTAATTGCGAAGATTGGAAGATACTCATTTTTGATCAATTCTTCTAATGAGATATCTTCCAAAGAGGCTGTATAAATTTTTAAATTTGATTTCATAATATTATAATTTAATTAAACTTTTTCAATTATTCAATTTCCGAACTTCTTTTTAGTATTTTTAAAAGAAGACTTGGAAAATACGCCAGAAGACCCTCTAAATGAATCAGTGGTACTCTTCCTACTATTATTATTGTTATTAAAGGTTTTCTGAGCAGCTGCTTGTGAGGGCAATAATCCGCCACAACTAGCTCCTCCACCTTTAAATTTTTGAGAAGCTGAAGCAAAAACAGAAGGAGCTTGTTGCATTAACCTTTTTAACAGATTAACATTACTTTCAACCATTGAGATAAGCGTTCCAGAGTCTAAATGATAAGTAATTTGATCTGTATTTAATAGATCTCCAGTTATCATTCCAGAAGATACTAAGAATTCAGACAGTTTAATAAAAGTCTCTGAAAGATTGGAAGTAATGATTATAGTATCTGTTGTAGGTTCATAGAGTTTATACTCCTTGGTTTGACTATCATAATTTATAACTACATTAATCATTCTTGAACTTGTATAACTCTAGATTCTTTTAGTTTGATATATGGATTTGCCTCCTCAATATCAGTTACACTTATCTTTCTCTTTTTCTGAAACCATCTAATAAAGAATATTTTACTAGGCTGATTAACAAACTCTTTTTCTATATGGGTGATAAGATATAACTCAGAATTTACTTCAGGCTCAACATACATAGATCTTGGATATTCTCCACGTAAAGAAACCTTATAATAATTATCTCCAATAACTGTATCAAATTTAATCCCTGGAGCAAATATAGTATCATGGAAAAATACAGAATCCAGTTTAGAAACAGTGGAAGTAATCCTTTCCACTTTAACTACGGTTTTTGCATATCCCTTTTCCTTAATTTTCTCTGCTATTAATTTGTTTATTGAGTCTTTACTGCTTAACAACTGGGCTCTTGTCATATTTAATTCAGTCGTTTTTCCATTCAAATTATCTTCTAGGGCTGAAATGTAATTCTCTCTCTGCTCTAACTGGCCTTTAAGAGAACTATAGCTCTTGAACCAGCCAATTACAAAAATAATAAGTACCGCTAGCAGTATTAGCGATTTGTGTTTAATAATAAAATTCATAATATTTACAGATTTTTATAAAAACAAAAGGTAAGTTAAAAACTTTTTCAATTCTTAACTTACCTTAATTAATTTAGTCTTTATTTACAACATATATTCCAATTCTATACTCAGCGTCACCGCTTTTCATATAGTTTACATTTTTATGGAATATATTATACTCATTATCATCTGTCACCTGGATTATATGGTTATCCCATCCATTAGTCAATGATAATTTTTCAATCAATGCTTTGAGCGAAGCTATCTTAGAAGCAGTTTTAGTTAATACCTCTAAATCCTGATCTACTGATAACGATTGTTCAAGTCTTTGTAATTCAGACTTTGCCTGCTCTTCATTTAGAGTAGTACTACTGTCAGTTGTATCAATTTTATACTGCTCAGGAGTCCTCTTCGTAAGAGTATTCAAATATTGTCCACCAAGCTTTTTGCTTGATATCTCAGCTAATCTAGCTACATAACCATTCTCTTCTAGAATATTTTTAATATTGTTCAAAGTAGCTATCGAAGTAGTCAAGCCGAGACTTACAAAAACCCCAACAGGTTTTATAAACTTTTCTTCATCAATTGAATTGACATGAAATATCTTAAATTCATGCTGATAGAATACCTCTACTAGTCTATAAATTTCTTCTTTTAAATTATTACCCTTAGGCATATGAGAGATTTCGTTGTTTTAGATTAGTCCAATAGGCGGCCTTATCTCTATTTCCGCTACCATAATTGCATCCATAAATAACGTATTTATTCATAGTGCTTTCAACTTCTTTCCATTCGGATAAAGTGTCCTCGAAATCGGAGATAATCACCAAAACTGCTGTGTCATCATACTGATCTTTGAAATACTTAATTCCTTTAGCGATACGTGTTCCACCGCCAACCTCAATTTTCGGAACTACATCTTTAGAAGTCAAATCTTTGAAGTGATTTTCTAGTTCTGTATCCCAGGTTATAATATCGTATTTTAAAGATCTATTAATCTTATTCAATTCTGATGGAATCGTAACTAAGATTCTCTGAATTAGATCTCTGTCCATTGAACCTGATACATCAATTAAGAATACAAGCTTTATTTCAGTATTCATGTTCACTTTCTGAGACATGGTAGGTCTAATAACTCGTCTGTCAATTCCACGGTTATACAGTCTCATCACATTTCTACTATATGTGTAACTTACGACTCGCTTCTTGACATTTTGAACGATTTCTCTAAGAATCATTTCGACCTTATCAACCTCTTTGTTGACATTCATTTCCATTTCGGCATGAACATCTCCAGGAGACATACTATTACTACCGCCATCAGTATTAAAAGATTCTCCAATGGTACCGTTAGCTCTAGCTTCATCAGCTTTTCTACGTTCATCAGAGCCATGATCTAAATCTCGTTCGCTGGTTGAGTTAGAATCGCCGCCAGCATTACCGCTAGAAGAGCCATTGCCATTAATCATAGAATCTAGACCTCTCATCATGATACCACTACCGCCATTCATACCGTTAGCAGCATCTCGTAAAGCGTCTTGATATCCACGTTCATAGTCAGACATCCCATTTTGAGATCCCTGACCATTTTGACCTTGACCATTCTGACTGCCAGCTTGAGAGCCTTGATCTTGACCATTTTGACCAGCTTGATCACCACCAGCTTGAGAGCCTTGACCTCCATTCTGACCTTGACCGCCTTGACCATTCTGGCCACCAAGCTGAGAGCCTTGACCATTTTGAGATCCCTGACCATTCTGACTATTTTGAGATCCTTGACTTTGACCAGCTTGAGAGCCTTGACCATTTTGAGATCCCTGACCATTCTGACCATTTTGAGATCCTTGACTTTGACCAGCTTGAGAGCCTTGACCATTCTGGCCGCTACCAGATTGAGATCCTGGTTGATTAGATTGTTTCTGTTTTGCGGTACCATTCTTCAAATCCTTTAGTCCCTGTTGATAACCACGACGATATTCTTCAGACTGGTTATTCCACCATTTATTGAGGGCGTCCTGAATTTGCTGTTTAGTAACTTTAGAGGTATCACCATTTCCACCACTGTTGATAGAGACCAGCATCTTAATGAACTGATCTGCATGCTTAATCATCAATAGTAGGTATTCAGTATAAGACTTTCCTTCAGGGAAAGGAATTACATTTCCAGTACCATCCGTAGTAGTGAATCTATTAGGATGCATAAACTTCAGCAAACTACTTTGAGTTGCCTGATTTAACTGGTCTTCTAATTCCTTTTTCTCACTTTCGCTTATCTGATCTGTCATCTTTAAGGCTTCTTCCACCTTTTTCTGAAAAATGTTGGTTATAGAAGCTTCCATTGCCTCTAATTCCGGTTCAGACAAAAGTTTTGAGTTAACCTCAAGGTCCATAGCTACATTGTGCAACGAATGATTGACTGAAGGATCATCTATGATTCTCTTCAAGAGCACTTCTCCAAAGTCAATCCCACACTCTTTATTGATTCTTTCACTTATTTCATAGAAATCAGAGTTAATTGAATCTATCAGCAAAGAGTCAAGCTCCTCATGAATTTCATCAAGATGACCGAAATATATATGTCCAATTTCGTGCATATATATTTTATAGTCAATATCGTCGTCCCCAATTGGATGAGCAACAATATTATAGATGTTTGCATTAGCAGTATCATTCTTGTTGCAATAAGCCAAAGCCTGATTGCCGAAATTCGTAAAGTCGAATGGCTCATTCCTATTTATAGATAGGTACTTGTCTCCATTGCTATATACTACTTTCGTTATCTGCTCTACTTGTTCAAGATCTAGTTTTCCCATTAGTCTTCACAATTGATTTTGTTCACTGAAGGTGTGATAGTATTAATCTGAGGAATGATTGAGCCTGGATTATCATTGCTAATAGCCTTTCTATACGACTTAAGAGCTACCTCAGTATCATTCAGATCGTTATTCAATAATCTGCTCAATATTTCCTTCATACCACTCTGGGTATAATCGAACTTAACGACAAACTGACAGATAGAGTCTGTAAGACCAAGAATACGATTCCAATAGCTGATTGAGCTGCTAAGTGACTCTGGAGAGAGCGTTTTAGCTTGTGACATACTAGAAACATTCTTCTGGATTTCGTTATTGGTGATCTTAATACACTCAACTGAATGCATCAAGTATGATGGCATAAGTGGAGTCTTAAGCTTGTTAACTGCTGAATCACCAATCATGTCATCCAACAACTGCTTTGCGTTGATCAAATCTGGCTCTTCAAGCTTCTTATCGTCGCTGAAGTTATTTTCGAAATAATCTACATACTTCTGAGCAGTTGGATTTACAATACTGTCGATGCTATTTGATGCTACTCCAATACGAGTGAAATAGTCGGTATAAACAGTATTCAATTCTACTGACTTATTTTTGTTACGAGTAGTGCCAATTCCGCAAAGGCCCTTGATAGAATTCAAGAAACTATCAGATCGTAGACCGGCAGTTCCAAAACATTTATAAGTGCTTATTGCCCAATCTACCAAGTATCCAAGAGTACGCAAAGATGTGAATCCGTACAACTCTGAATCTACCTGGTTCTCAATTTCTGTGCTATAGACAGAACCAAGATCCTTAATGCTAAAGTCAATCTTTGTTTGTGACTGAACATTAGTACTTTTCTTAGCCTTAGAGGTAGGATTTCCATAACTATCAAAGTCATTTGAATTCAAACCCATCAAAGATATTGTCTGTGCTCTTACACTTTCCTCGATCAACAACTTAGCTGCAGTAAGGCCCTTCTTGTCTCCTGCTATTCTCTTCTTGTTAGAGTCAACGGTAGCAAAGTACTTACTAAATACGTCAGAAACTGTTGGGTTATTACTCATTCCTTCGGGCTTGTATCTGCTCAAGAAACAACAAACGTCTTTAACATTTGGAGATACGTTGAAGATTGCGAAACGGTTCATCATTGGAGCAATCAAAGACATTGATGCTGACAAGTTCTGAGAATAGTTACCTGCTGCAACAATCAAAGTGTCTTCAGGGAGACTCTCAGTCTTACACTTCTTTTCAAAAATGATACTCAAAAGAGCACCCTGAACCATTTCATTTGCGGTGGTCAATTCATCAAGAAACAGCAAAGTCTTTCCACCTTCCTTCTTTACTTCAAGGATCTCTTCGAACCAGTCTGGTCTAATATGCAATGCTGAAAGCGAGACCTTACTCTTCTTAGAGCCCTTACCCTTCTTTTCTTTTTCATCTTCTTCTTTATCTACTACTGGAGCAGTCATAAATCCGGCTACTTCATCAGCAGTAGTTTGTGATCCACAGAGAGCGAGATAATGGTAACCACGTTTTTCAGCAAAGAGCTTGACCGTAGTAGTCTTACCTGCGCCTGGGTTTGCCATTAATAATACTGGAATTTTAGAGTCTTCTGCTACGGTTAATGCGTAAAGAATTTTCTCATTAATTCCTTCAATCTTTGTGTTTTCTTTCATTTTGTTAAATTTTTAAATTTGTTAATATTAAATAATTTATTAAATAATTAATTTTTTTTTCTTTTATAAGAAATTAAGGGGAAATGAAAATGAGCAAAAAAAAATAAATTAGAACAAACCTATACCGAGTCAAACGGTAAATTCCATAATAAAGGGTTGAGGTTTATTATGGCGTTTTGTCCCACTTAAACTAATTCATTTATTCTAATCTACTTTTATCTTTTTATTTTTTTTATTCTGTTTTATTTTTTTTAATTATCTTCTTTCTATAAAATTATATTTTGGATCATATATGTAAATCGTATTTAAGCATCTTGAGAAATAGGTTTTATTCCACGCCTCAAGAAACTTATTTACAATTTTAGGGTTTGTTGTTGTTAGTTAAATGTCTAGAAAATGATAAATAAATTTTATTGAAAGAGGATTTTATATAAGTCTATGAAACTCGTTCAGTGAATCACCTTTATCATCTGTTATATCCCGTCTCGGTTTCTATTTCATACCGACCTACTAAAATTTATCACTTTAATAGCTGGCCTCATCCGGTTACTCGATTCACGCTTTCTTTTAAGTATACTTTTTACATATACGCCGGATTCACACTGTATAACAGATTGTCCAAACACCAACAAAGATTGTAAACGTGTTTGATATAAACTTATACAAATTCCTTCACTTATAAGAATTTGTCGGGTTTTCAATCTCCATGATTTTTGAGTATTGTTCGTAAAAGAATTCAGTCAGTTTTTTCAAATTATCTTCTTCTGGTATCCAGTCTGGATAGTTATCTTTAATCCAATCTAAAGATACAGATATTTTACCATCGCATTCGTTGACTATAAATTCTTGATAAGCATTCTCAGAAATTTCACTAATTATTTTATAACCAACATCTATTAAATAATATCGATCATTTAAAAAATCATCAAAATTTAAATAGAATGGAGAATCTATATCATATCCAGCTCTTTTCTTTTGTTGACAGATATCTTTAACAGTTCGCTTAAATTTATTATTAAACTTATTATCAGAAATTGGATCCATTCTTACTCCATACCCGACGGCCCTAATCACTTTAATTCCGTAGGTACTTTCTATGTAAAGATCTCGAATTTTATCTTCTTTTTCTCTTCCATCATGCCAGTGAGAGTCTAATTCAACAGCAAGGCCTAAATTTGGAAAGAAGTAGTCTAACATAAAGAACTTATTATTCCAAATACTATTTAATAAATTACTGTCTTTAAACTTTCTAGCTAAGTCTCTATACAGCTCTTTACTAATTATAGGCAATGGGAATTCTCTTATATACCATAATTCTCGATTTTTATAATTAGAATTAATTTTTGATAAATAAGCTTCCCAAGAACTATTAGTAGGAGAATAATCTGAAGTAAGGTGGTGATTTCTAGACTTAATCATGTCTACACAAGATATAAATCTAGGACATTCATAGATTCCAAGATTGTCTAAATCATAAGTATCCCTATTCTTCTTAAATACTCTTTTAATCATAAATTTATTTATTCTATTCTCTTTCATAAATAAGAAAAATAAAAGTAATAAAAGTTACTATATTTCGCTTCTATTACTTTTATTTACTGTCGCTTGAATCCCTAGTATAACTAGCGCTTATCCAAGTTTCAGTAGAGTACGATAACACTTTTTCAAGAATTATTTTCCTCAACTATAAGAAATTGACGGGATTTGATTAGTAGTAGAGAAAAAAAGAAAGAGACTAGAATATTTCTTTCTAATCCCTTTCTTCTACCTTTAATTTAATTTTATTTATTTTTTAGACCAGTCAATCTTAATTATGTCATCAATACATCCATAATCAAGTGCCTCTTTTGCAGTAAGCCACTGATCTAATCTTGCATTATTTTCTATTTCTTCGTAAGTTTTTCCGGTTCGCAAAGCTATGAAATTAAACAACTCTTTCTTTGTCTTTTCAAGTTCGTTAGCTTCAATCATGATCTCATCCGAAGTTCCAGAAATACCTCCCAAAACTCTAGGTTGATGTAACAAAACTTTACTTCCTGGGAGAGATCTACGCATACCCTTAGTTCCTGCCATTAATATAAGTGAGCCCATTGAAGCTGCAACGCCTACATTTATGGTTTCAATCTTAGGAGTTATGTATCCCATAGTTTCAACCAACCCATAGCCACTTGAACAAGAACCACCAGGACTATCAATATAAATACTAATAGGCTCATCGCTATTAGAAGCCAAATATAACAATTGAGCGATAACAATACTGCAAGTCTCAGATGTTACTTCAGATGCGAAATAGATCTTTCTTTCCATCATCAAACGAGAGAAAACATCCATCTGAGTTACATTCAATTGCCTCTCTTCAAGAATAGAAGGTGCTTGATATCCTACAAATTTACAGTACCCTCTCAATACTGATAAACTAGAATTCTTTGAATCTTTGTAAAATTTTTCGAAATCACTCATAATATTACGATTATCTTAATAATTTATACATGAATAAGGAATCAACCCGATTTAAAACTGGAACAAATTCTTATATATGATTAAATTTTTATTAACAAAAACTAACAAAATGAAAATTGAAGAACTTAAAAATCAGTGGAAAAAATTTCTAAAACAAGCCAAAGAAGTTTTATTTGGCAAAGAAACTGGGTCATTATCAGCAAAAGAGGCTTGGAATCTCGTTAGGTATGGAATGTTATCTGAAAGCATTGATAAGGTAATACTTAATGAGATTAGCCGAATAGAACGTTTGATAATTTATAAGGCTGAGACTTCTAATAAGGAAGACTCTCTTATTATTACTGTCCCAGATAATAAAATGGATCTTTATGAAAAAATTAAAGAACATTTTTCAAAGAGAAACTTTATATGTTTTTTCACTTCATTCAAAGAAGTAGAAGATGAGAAATTCTTGATTATTTCTTGGAAAGATGGAGGAGGGAATTCAAATAAGTAAATAAGTAAATCTAAGAGAAGGATAAAGATAAGTTCCCTTCTCTTTTATTTTCTTGTGAATTCCTTATATATGAATAACTTAAAGAAATTTATTTACATGAAAATTAAACTATTGTTATTAGTATTACTTACAACTATATTACCTATAGATGTAGAGAAAGCTGAAAGTGAGATAGTTTTGCACAGCGATAGAATTAAGTTAGAAACTATTTTACAAGAACAAGTAAAAGAATGGATTGTTACAGCTACGACTTACAATCCAGTAAAAGCACAAACAAACAGTGATCCAACCTTAACAGCGGATATGTCTAGAATAGATTTAAATAAACTTAAGAAAGGAAAAATTAAGTGGATTGCTATATCTAGAGATTTTCTAAAGAGGGGAGATTTTAAGTACGGAGATAAGGTTGAAATCGAATGTAGCCAAAGACCTGACTTAAATGGGATTTACGAGATACATGATACTATGAATAAACGATTAAAAAATAAAATCGATATTCTACAAGATGTATCCGAAAAAGGAGGACTGTTTAAAAAAGTAAAAATAAGAAAAGTTAAAGAAGAGAGGATTTAAACCTTTCTTCTTTTTTTTGCAGCAAAAAAAATAACCCCAGGAAATATTTCATTCCTGGGATTTATTTTTAAAGTTCGAACGGATAGAATGCTATTTTGGTAGCATCATCCGTGTCTGTATCAATTACCCTACAATAATCATCCATTAAAAAGAGGATGTTTTCGGTTTTTAATTCAACAGATTCATCCCTGCTGAGTACATTCAACTCATGAGATAAGATCTCGTAAAGTTCTTCGTTATTAATGTCACTAAACTCTACAGTTATAACGACATTAGCTAACTTCAGCTCAGAATCCTCTGGAATTTCTTCCTTGAGGTAATTGATCGCATCTTCATGAAGCTCGTTCTTACTCAGAACATACGCCTCATACATACGATTAGCCCCAGAAGGATCTCTTTCGTCTGCAAAGACTTTTGTTGTCTCCTCTGGAACATCATAAAAATAGCCGTCACCATTTTTGTCGGCATAAGCTATTCTTAGAGCAGTATTAAGTTTAAATTTGAAATTCGTGGATCTTGCCCATGATTTTACTGCTCTTACGAAGTCAGGTATCTTACATTTGAATTCCCGACCTGTATAATTTGGGAGCACGACATCAACATACGTCTTGTTCCCATCGACTCTTATACACAATTTTTGCGTGTCGTTCTGACAAAACCAGTCGTCAGTATCCATCAAAAACGGTATAATATACGTGTCGTTATTAACATTGTTTGCAAATGCTACAATGTTTACTGCGTTACACGCCTTAGGTGATACCACTCCTCCACCTCCGTTCAGAAGGTCTTCTACTGAAGTAGTATCGTTTTTGAATTCGGAATAGCTGCTCGATATAATCTTTCCGAGGACTATTCCTGTAATTAACGATGCTATCATAGCTCTACTTTTTTGAATTAAAATTGTTGAGAGCATTTCTGCATCTTTGTTTGTCTTTCTCCTCAAGAGACACTGGATTGCTCTTAAGATCAAGACAATTAATCATTGCAGGCTTTATTGTTGTCAAGCAAAAAGCTGCGACACCGATTCCTGCTGCCATGGTTAATAACGTGTTTCTGGTCCACGCTTCGTGTTTTCCCAGTCCGTTATCTTCAAAATTTCTCTTTATGTCAGAAGCTTCTCTGACATATTTAAAATTCAATTCTGCCATTTTTGTGTTTTTAATTTATAATTTGTTGATTTTACATTATTCCATCAGCTTATTTGCTGACTGGAGCTTGAGTTCTCTCAAGCGCATTTCAGCAGCATCCTGTGCTTCTGCACCTTTTACTGCCACGAGACACCCTGTCAAAAACAGAATGCCACCTCCTACGGCCAACTTAAGTCCAACACTGTTGGCACAGTTAGCCCATTTGATCTGTCTTTCTAAAGAATTATTCTTCTTTTCCATTTTTTTTATTATATTAATTAGTTGTAAAAAAAGTGTGCAACCCCACTTGGAGGTCACACACGTCGAAGAACTCCCTTTATTTACTTAACCGGAGAGAATTCTTCCTTATTTTCCGGTTTTTCCTCAGCAACTGTTGCTGCTGAATTAAGAACGTTCTGGCAAATACCAGCGTCGTCCTTCTTGTTGAACTTGGAAGAGACTTTCTCCACCAAGTTATACTTCTCTGCCACCTTTGTGGCCGCTACACCAACCGCTACACCAGCGATCAGTGAAACAATTGTACTCTTTTTCATTTTATTTTTTATTTGTTTGTTAAAAATAATTGTTAATTTTTATTCATATATAAGAAATTTAGCCTTTTTGAAAATTTTCGACTTTTTGAAAATTAGGCTCAATCGTCGGTAAGTGTAAGGCTATCTTTTGGTAACTCAGAGGAAGAGGCTAGAAGTTCTTCTCGCATTTCAGCTTTTAGTTCTGCAGCTTTATTTGCATACCACGCAATTTTCTTCAAATCACGCTCTTCTTCCTCTGCACCTCCTTTAGATCCAGTTCTCCAATTGTACTTGAACATATTACATCTACAAAACCAATAAACAGCCTCCTTACCAAAAGCTATCTCCATTGCATCAATACATTCGAGCTTACCGTCATCTGACTTATAATAATCCGGAGAATTTACCAGATCACTATGTTTAACTTCTTCTTTCATAAAAATATTTTTAGTTAATTCAATGATTTTTTGACACATATAAGAAATTGAAGGGGAAATTAATACAATATCCTTAATTTAGAGTAAATAACAAATTTAAATAAGGAGGGCCTATGATATTATCGATGTTCATCATTTCTCTGATAGGGTTAATTATCACCTTGCTAATTATAACTAGAGGTGATAAATTGGCTAGACGATTTGAAGAAGCAGAGGAAATCTGGAATATGTACAGAAAACAAGACCCAGAAACAGTTTTTGAAAGCAGAGATTTTTGTGTCACCAAGGAAGGAAATTGTTTAGCTATCGACATTTCTACTTCCAAATCGCACAAAAGATTCTTCATTCCTAATATTACTAAAAGTGATATTGAGGGCCTAATCGAGGCTTTAAAGAAAGTGGACTCTGTATCGTAAAAAAAAAGAAGGAGGAAAACCCTCACTTCTTTTATTTTTTCTTGAAAAATCTCAACTCTATTACTTGATCCTCGTTGCTCCAAATTTCTAAAGACAATTTTTCATCTTTTGATAAATAATAATCCACCCGTTTGTAATTATCTGGATCATTAATTAATATTCTGCTTTTCTTGAATGAAAACTGCTTTATGAAATCTGCTTTAACTTTAGGAGACATAGTTAAATAGTCTACCTCTAACAAAGAATCTTTCCTACACCTAAAAAAGTAGCTATCACTTTCTAGATCAGAGGTTGGCGAAATATAACCTTTATCTCCATTAGGAAAATCAATAGAGTCTTGAATAATAGTGGCTGGAATTATATTATTACTTAACCACT
>AUXO018350222.1_pt1 | contig 20129 bp, 19 predicted proteins | sample 768731 | NCBI WGS metagenome assembly AUXO01 (sample SAMN02715735, study PRJNA202380) | gut metagenome | biome: sheep rumen | host: Ovis aries | place: New Zealand: Palmerston North
ATGGATGCCGCAGGCGGGGAGGAAATGCTGACGGAAGAGGAGTCCGGATTCATTCATCGGGACGGTGCATCCTATCAGGTTCGCTTTCGCACGGCAGAGCTGCTGGGCAATCTGCGCAGTGTGTGGAAATAGAGAAGGGGAGACGGTGTTTATGGAAAACAATCAGTCCGCTGGGGGCAGAATGATGCGACGATATCTGCCGCAGCTCATGCTTCTGTTGTTTGTTGTTCAGCCGGTTATGGATGTTGTTTCCTACTGGCTGACGGCAGCGGGAGCAGGCAATACGGTATCGCTCTTGCTGCGATTTGGCGTGCTCGCTGTTGTTGGGCTGAGCGGTTTCCTGCTCTCTCAAAGGCGGCGCAGATATATTCTGCTGGGTGCTGTTTTGCTGCTGCTTGCCGCGGGTCATATATGGGCATGCAGCACGGCAGGGTATAACGATCCCGTGTCGGATTTGACAAATTATATCCGCGTCGCTCAGATTCCGCTGTTTACGCTTTGCTTTGTCACGTTTCTGGAAGAGAGCGGAGAGGACGGCTATGCCGCGATGGAACGCGGCTTTACCATCAATTTCTGTGTGATTATTCTCGTCGAGATACTCAGCGCCGTGACGGGTACGAATCCGTATACATACCCAAACAAGTCGATCGGTCTGCTCGGCTGGTTTTATTTTGCAAACTCACAAAGTGCGATTTTATCTGCACTTGTTCCGGTCGTGCTCATGCAGGCGATTCGCAAAAAACGGCTGCCGCACATCATCGTCAGCACCGTGCTTTCGTTTGCCGCCCTGTATCTGTTTGCCACACGCCTGGCTTATCTCGCGGTTTTCGTTTGTGCGGGCGGACTGGTGATCGTCATGCTTCTTTGCCGCAGCCTGCACAAGCGTGCCGCGGCTGTTCTCCTGTGCGGTGCGCTGCTGTGCGCCGCGGGCTATACCGTTTCACCGATGTATCGCAATCAGGCGATGCATCAGGATATTGTGCGGGAAAAACAGCAAAAGGCGGATGAAATGATTGCCGAGGCAGAACGTCTCAACGGGACAACGGCAGAGCAATCGCCGGATATCTGCCTGCTGCCGGTCTATGAAGAGCATCTCGGCGGACTGGTCGAGCGTTTCGGCGCACATCGCGTAATGGAGCAATACGGATATACCCGTGATGCGGAACGCCTGTCCGGATGGCGGGAAATGAAAATCACATACTGTCATTTCCTGATGGAGGATGTCGGATGGCCGGGCGTTGTGTTCGGACTGGAGCTGCCCGATATGACATGGGACGGCGAGACGTACGATGTGGAAAATGACTTTCACGGCATCTTTTTCCTCTATGGCGCGGTCGGTCTGCTTGCATTTCTGCTGTTCCTGCTGTATTTTATCTGGCTGATTATCCGCGCAATGGTGCGCGATTTTTCCCGATATGTGACGCTGGAAGCGGGTGCGTTTGGCATTTCCCTGTGTATGCTGCTCGTTCATATCTACTGTACGGCAGGTGTTCTGCGACGGCCGAATGCCTCATTTTATCTCGCCGCGGTGCTCGCAGCAATCTATTATTTTGTCAAGCTGAGGGCGGATGAGCCGGCGCGTTCCCATCGGTCGATTACTTGACTTTTTGAACGGGGAACGGTATAATATGTTGCGTTATGATGCGAATCATTATTCAATTTTGCGTCTATTTCAAGAAGTGGGGTTAGGAGTCTGAAATGGCCGATCAATTATTGAAAAAAAGCAGGTCTCTGCTCAAGGAGCATTTAGCTGTCTGTATTTTTGCTTTATTTGCCGCACAGCCGCTGATGGATGTGTTGTCCTTCTGGCTGGAGCGTCTGGGGATGAGCTCTGCGCCGTCTCTGATGCTGCGCATGCTGGTTTTGGCAGCAACGGCACTGGCGGGTTATCTTTTATCCGATGACCGGAAATATTACTGGTACCTTGCAGCGGTGTGCGGCGCGTTTCTTTTGCTGCACATACTGGCCTGTGCAATCGCGGGATATCTCAATCCCATCGCTGATATCACCAATTATATCCGTGTGGTTCAAATTCCGCTGTTCACATTTTGCTTTATTTCGGCACTTCGTACGGATGCGCGTGTGTTTCATTGGATGAAAGTCGGTTTGTTTCTGTCCTTTGCGATTATTACGATTGTTGTCGTGCTCAGTGTTGTGACGAAAACCAATCCGCACACCTATGCGGATACACAGTCCGGTATTCTGGGCTGGTTCTCCACCACGAATTCTCAGGCATCGATTCTCAGCATGATGGCGCCTCTGCTGATGAGCGCTGCATATCGCTCCAGGCGCCCGTGGGTTCTTGCACTGATCTCTGTTCTGTGCTGTGCGCATCTGTATTTTCTGGGAACACGTCTGGCATATCTGGCAATCTTTGCCTCCTGCTTCGGACTGATCTTTGTCACAGCGGTCTGCGGTCAGGCAGATAAGATCAAATATGGCATTCTTGTTGCTGCTGCAGTCTTCTGTCTCGCAGGTTTTCGCGTTTCTCCGATGTATGAGCATCAGATGAGCTACGCACAGACCATGGAGGAAAAACAGGATGTTCTGAACACAATGTCTGCGCAGCGCGGGGTGACCGTTGAAACGGAAGAAGAGAAGTCCGAGGAGACAGATCTTGACCGCATCCGTGCGTTCAATCAGGTCTATGTCTATTACCGCTCCAATCTGGTTCAGCGCTTTGGCGTCGAAAAGGTGATGAAAAAATGTAACTTTTCCACCGATGTTTCCAAGATCACCGGTGCACGCATGAGTAAGATCATGTTCTGCTCGCTGCTGATGGATGAGGAGCCGTTTCCATCGCGTCTGTTTGGACTGGAACGCGATAAAATGCTGTACAAGTCAGATAATTACGATCCGGAAAATGACTTTCACGGTATTTTTTACCTGTACGGTATCATTGGTTTGCTGCTGCTGCTCGCATTCCTTGCCTATTTTCTTTATCTGGTTGCATGGGCACTGCTCCGCGACATCCGAAAATATTTCACCCTGGATGCCGGTGCAGTCGGTATTGCGCTTTTGCTCGCACTCATCAATGCCTATAACACGGCGGGCATTCTGCGCCGACCGAACGCTTCTTTTTATCTGTCGCTCATTCTTGCTTCGATTTATTATCTCGTTAAAATCAAAAAATATCCTGAAACCGTCAAAAACGGGAAGAAGAAGAAACTGTTTTCCTTCCGCAAGAAAAAAACTGGATAATTTGGCATCCCGTCCGGAAGCGGTTCCGGGCGGGATTTTTTCCACAGCAAACACATACAGTATGTTGCAGCGGAGGTGAATGGAGTGGCACGAAAAAAGAAAAAAATATCAACCGGTGCGATGCTGTGGCTGTTCATTGCCGCACTGCTGTGTGTTGCACTGTCCGTCTGCGTTCTGTTCACCGTTTTCAGTACACCGCCGCAGACAGAGCAATCGGATGCACCTGACTCCATCGCCGGTTTGACTGTACACACCGACTATATTCCGCGCGATTCCATTGCCCGGCCGGGTAAGCTTCGTGCGGTTCATTACATTGTGATTCATGAAACAGACAATAAAGGTCCGCACGCCACTGCGAAGGCGCACAATGAATACATTCATGAAAATTGCTGGAAAGAACAGAAAAGCTGGCATTATACAGTCGATGATACAGAAATTTGGCATCACCTGCCGGACAATGAAATCGGCTATCACGCAGGCGATCACAGCTATCAGGAGGGCGGAAACCGAAACGGAATCGGCATTGAGCTGTGCGTGAATCAGGGGGGAGATTTTGATCACACCATGCGCAATGCCGCGCAGCTGACGGCATATCTCCTGCTGAAATATGAGCTCTCTTTGGAAAATGTAAAGCAGCACCGCGATTTTTCCGGAAAAATCTGTCCGCAGACGATGATTCGACAGAACAAATGGAACGATTTTCTGAATCTGGTGCAGGGTGCCTATGATGCACAGTCCATTCAAAAGGCCCAGAAGGAAGATCAGGCGCAGGGGGAATAAAAACCGTGCCGCGCGGGCAAGCTAGAGACGAATTCAACAAGAGGAGGTCCTGGATATGATGGACAAATCTCATGCAAACAAGAGCATTCGCTGTACGGTGCAGCAGTGTGCATACCACTGCAGTGATGCGGAGTACTGCGCACTTGATTCCATTCAGGTCGGCACACACGAGATGAACCCGACAGAGAAAAAGTGCACCGACTGCGAATCGTTTAAGATGAGCTGATTTCACAATCTGTTTTTGACACTGCACCGGACCGCAGGTCGAGTTCGCGTGCGGTGTCTTTTTTGCGCAAAAATCAAGAGAATGCCGCAGACAGCTTGAATTCTTCCCCGTTTTGTATTACATTATTAGTTGAAGTACCATCCGGCAGGCACAGACTGCCGGAAGTAGGAGGAAGTACATTGGGTAAAATCATTCTGACCGGAGACCGTCCTACCGGAAAGCTCCATGTAGGACATTATGTCGGCTCACTCAGACGGCGGGTAGAACTGCAGAATTCCGGTGAATACGATAAAATCTATATTATGATCGCCGATGCACAGGCGCTGACCGACAACGCGGACAATCCCGAAAAGGTGCGTCAGAACATCATTGAAGTTGCACTCGATTATCTGTCCTGCGGACTGGATCCGGCGAAGGCAACGCTGTTTATTCAGTCTCAGGTGCCGCAGCTGTGCGAGCTGACGACATATTATATGAACCTTGTCACGGTATCCCGCCTCCAGCGCAATCCGACGGTAAAGGCAGAAATCCAGATGCGCAATTTTGAGGCGAGCATTCCGGTCGGATTTTTCACCTATCCCATCAGCCAGGCATCTGATATCACCGCATTCCGCGCTACCACCGTTCCTGCGGGTGAAGACCAGATGCCGATGGTTGAGCAAACGCGTGAAATCGTCCACAAGTTTAACAGTGTATATGGCGAAACCCTGACCATGCCGCAGATTCTTCTGCCCGAAAATCAGGCTTGTATGCGTTTGCCGGGCACGGACGGCAAGGCAAAGATGAGCAAATCACTTGGAAACTGTATCTATTTGTCGGATGAACCGGAGACAGTCCGCAAAAAGATTATGAGCATGTACACCGATCCTGACCACATCCGTGTACAGGACCCGGGCAAAATCGAGGGCAACACGGTGTTTACTTATCTGGATGCATTCAGCAGGCCGGAGCACTTTGAACGATATCTGCCGGACTACGAAAATCTGGATGAATTGAAGGCGCACTACCGCCGCGGCGGTCTCGGAGATGTCAAGGTTAAGAAATTCCTGAATGCTGTATTGCAGGAGGAACTGGAGCCGATTCGTGCGCGCCGCAGGGAACTGCAGAAGGATATTCCTGCGATTTATGAAATTCTGCGTGCCGGCAGCGCAGCTGCCCGCGAGACCGCGCAGCAGACACTCAATGATGTGCGCGCTGCGATGCAGATCAATTATTTTGATGATGCAGAGCTGATTGCCGGCCAGTCCAAGAAATTTGCTCAGAACTGATTTCTCGATTACAATTCAAACAAAAGCAGGCCGCAAAACGGAGCATTCCGCTTTGCGGCCTTTCATTATTGCCGGCAGTTCCATCATTCGGCGGGAAAATCCCTGCGATTGAGACTGCTCATCACAGTTTCTGCAAGTGTCGTGATGTCGTAGACCGACCGTCCGTCTGCTGCCTCAGCTACGGCGCGTGCATACGGCGGCATGTTCGTACATTCCAGGACAATGGGTCCGACCTCCGGATGCTCCGAGACCATGCGCTTTGTCACGGCGATCAGCTCGCGCTCTGCTGTTTTCCGGTCCAAGACCGGATTGTCTCCGACAAAAACACTCCCGAAGGACGTTCCCTCCATGCCGTAAACGATTTTGGGAACATGGGAGATTCCCACACCGGAAAAATGCTGTTCCCCAAGTGTGCGGCCGTCAGCGGTTAAAATGCCGACAATTTCGCCCTTGCGGAGCATCGGAGCAAGCAGTGCCGCCTGCAGGAGTGCGGAGGTGAACACAGGAACAGAAACTGCTGCTGCCAGCTCCTGCTGAAAGACAGCCAGAAATCCGCAGCTTGTCGTAATCGCAGAAACGCCCTGCGCCTCCAGCTCTTGTGCGCCTGCGAGAAACGGCTCAAGAAGACTGGAATCATTCTCCAGAACCACACGACGCGTGCTCGCTCCGAGAACAATATGGCGGCGAATGGGGAAGGAGAAGCTGTTTTCATTCCCGACATCCCCCGGAATGCGGGGAAATCGGGTGTCAAGCATCAAAATACCGAGTTCGTGTTTCATTGCAAATCAGATATACAGGAAGAACATACCGATGATTGCCATGCAAATGCACATCGGCATCGAATAAAACATCGATTTGAGCGGATCGACCTTTTTGCCGAACTGGGAGGAAACAATTCCTACGACGACAAAGGTTGTCAGGTCAGCCGGCGGCAGACCCTGACCCGCAGAGGCGAGATGTGCGCCTGCAACACCGACCAGTGTCGGATTCAGGCCATAGGCAACCAGTGCCGGACCAAAGAACGAGAATACAACATTCTGCGTTGTGGACTGCGAACCGGTCAGCATGCCCAGAAGAATCATGCACAGGGCACCGCCGATTTTCAGAACGTTGCCGTTCAGCCCCTGAGCAAATGCAGACACCGCGTCAATTGAGCCTGCCGCATAGAAGCTGCCCAGCATAAAGGCACAGCAAATCTGCAAAATAACAGTCGTCTTGACCTTAGAGAAGCTTTCATGCACAATACTGCCCGCATTTTGATTGACAGCAGGGAAGAAGAACGCAACACAGATTGCACAGATAATAGAGAGAACAATGCCGTTTGTCAGACCGTTCAGAATAGATACGCCGCTCAGCCAGTCAAACAGGCTCATGCTGGTGCCATCTGCAAATGTCAGGAAATTGATGCTCTGCAGAACGGTCGGACCGAGATCAACCGAGACAAACGGAATTTCAACGGTACGCAGCAGAACAACGATAATGAGGAAAAACAGAGGAATCAGTGACTTCCAGTTTTCCTTCAGGATTTGTCCGGCGGTGCGATCTGCAAATTTGATTTCGATTTCACCGTTTGCGCCCGGTACATTTTCCTTTTTCACGAGGAAGACGGCACTGTAAACGGCGACAACAACAAAGATAATCGGTACGGTAATATAGCCGATATTGATGACCGAGTCCGCATCTGCGCCGACAAGCGAAGATGCCAGTGCGAGTGCCTGTGTCATCGGGGGCATAATCGAGCCGACACATGCGCCCATGACGATAATTGCACTGATCTTTTCAAATGAAATATTCATCGAAGCCAGAATGCCGATGGTCAGCATACCGATGACCGTTGCAGCGGCGATCGCATCCCCCAACAGAGAACCGGCGAGTGTCAGCGCAAACAGAATACAGACAATCAGAGCGCGGGGGTGACGGCCGAATTTCGCAGTCAGTGCACCGATGATGGTGTCAATGGTGCCCAGACGCATGGAAATTTCGGCAAACAAACTGCCGACAATCGACAACGCAATAATCCAGGAAAGACGGTTGAGACCGTCGATCCATGCGGCAACCCATTGTCCGGGATTAAACAGACCGCCGAGCAGCAGGGTGAGTGCACCGGTGATGACCAGAGCAATGTTGATTTTTCCGCCGACATACGGCAGTTTTTTGACCAGTACAACGATGAGCAGTACCGCCATAGGGATGATTACTTTTATCATATCTTTTTCCCTTCCGTAGCATTTCCTTATAAAAAGCGATTCGGGCTGAACGCGTCAATCGGATAGGAGCTTTGCCCGAACACAATCTGTTCCGCAACCAGCTTGCCGGTAATCGCAGACAGCGCAATACCGTCGCCCTCATGTCCTGCGGCCATATAGAAGCCGGGAAGCGTCTTCACCGGTCCCAGCAGCGGCATACCGTCGGGTGTAAACGGGCGGAAGCCGGAGAAAAACCGGATGACACTCACGTCCTTGAGTGCAGGGAAGAAGCGGGCGGCTCGTTTCATCATAACTTCAATCGCCTCAAAGGTGTTTTGTTCCTCAAAGCCGACAAATTCGCGTGTGCCGCCGATAATCATGCCGCCGTTTTCCTGCTGTTCAATCGAAAGCGAGGAGCCCAGGCGAAGCACGGTTTCATCTGTGATCGCTTCCGGCCGGAATTTGACCACATTATATCGCGCGCACTGCAGAGTGGCTGTCATAAAAGGCCCGACCGGTTCCGTGACGGCAAGTTGACCTTTGCGCGGCTTGATGGGAAGATCGAGTCCTGCGAGCTGCGCCACTCTGCCTGCCCACGCGCCGCAGGCGTTGACAATGACATCCGCATAGTAATCGCCTTTGTCCGTATGTACGCCCTTGACAGCGCCGTCCGCGAGGAGAAAGCCGGTAATTTCCGTCTCGGTCTGATACTTCGCACCCAGACGTTTGGCCGCGTGCGCATACGCCATCGTCAGCTTGAGCGGATTGATTTTACCGCCCGTGGGGGAGTAGAGCGCACCGTAAATATCATGAGACAACTGCGGTTCAATGGCACATGCTTCGTCACGGGAAATCATCCGGATATCGACCCCGCTCCTGCACTGCTCCGCAACAATCTCACTGAGGATATCCCATTGCATTTTATCCTCGACCGGCTGCATACCGCCTGCTTCCAGGCCGTATTCGATCTCTTCCCCCAGCTCTTCGCCGAGAGTGCGAAACATTGCAATCGACTGAACGGCAAGATCCATCTGCTGTCCCGGCTTTTTGGTGTGATAGCCGACAACACCGTCTGTTGCACCGGCTGCACCGGATGCGACATCCTTCCGCTCCAGAACAAGCACCTGTTTCCCAAGCTTTTGCAGCTGCCATGCGACAGAGCTGCCGATAATACCGCCGCCGATAATGATTACATCTGCATCACGCATCGTCCTGCCCTCCGAATACACCGATTTTTACAGGACGAACCGGCATACGGCTCTTCTGCGGGGGAACATCCGCCGGGTCCTTCCCTGTGCCGCGCGCAACCATCTGCTGAACCAGACGGCCGCAGGTCTTGCCCTGACACAGTCCCATGCAGGCGCGTGTGCGGCGTTTGACACCGTCTACCGTCGCTGCACCATCTGCAATGGCGTCAAGTATTTCCTGTTCCGTAACCTCCTGACAGCGGCAGATCAGAATTTCTTCGCTCATTTCGTCGCACTTCCTTTCTTCTGTCCGCGCGGCAGGCGCTTCATGCTGCGCACTGTATCAATGTATTCCTGCGGTACTGCCATACGAATGACTGCCGTACCTGCATAGGCGGGAAGCTTTGTCACGCGCAGAATGCGCCCCTGACAGACTGTTTCACCGCTGCGGGATACAGCCTCTACACGGTCGCCCGCTTCGGGCAATGGGAGGTATTCAAACGGAAAATCAATGGTGGCCTCGGTTTCGGAGTAGGATTGATCGAGGATTGTAATGGCAAGACCGGGACAGTTTGCCACGCAAAGCCCGCAGCCGGTACATTTTTCCTCGTTCAAGCAGGGAAGATTGGTAATCTGTTCCCCCACGGTAATCGCTCCGAATTTGCAGATGCCCTCGCATGGGTTGCACGGAATTTCCTGAACACATTCAATGCAGGCGACACGGCCGCGCTTCATGCGCGCTTCGCTCGGTACGCCCGGACAGCCGGCGAGCTCCTCGGCAGAGGGGATACCGGTATAAATAACGCCTTCCATTTACTCGGCCTCCTTTGCGCGGTAATGCTTCATGCTGTTCAGCTGCTGCTCCTTTGCTGTGCGGCGGCGTTCGCCGAACATACCGGAACGAAGGGTATTCAGCCGTGCGGTAATCTCAGCCTTCTTTTCCGCTGCCTGTTCAGGGGAAAGCAGGCCAAGCGATTCCGCTGCCGCAACACCGGCGAGATTTCCTTCCTCCATCGCAGAAGAGGCCTCTTCCACGCCGGTCACATCGCCTGCCACATACAGGCCGGAAACCGTAGTCTCCATATTGCTGTCGTGCAGCGGCACATGTCCCCCAAATGCCGGAAGAAAGCAGAACGCACAGCCTGCCATCCAAATCAGCTCAGTCATCGGATTCAGACCGACAGCCAGACAGACGGTATCGACATCAAATTTCTTTTCCGTGCCGGGAATCGGGACAAACCCGGGACCGACCTCCACAATTTCGACCCCTTCGACGGCATTTGTTCCGAGCACACGCTTGATGGTGTGAGAGGTATAAATCGGGACACCTGCGCGGCGGATTTTGCCTGCATGCACACCATAGCCGCCGATGCGCGGTGCACCTTCCACAAGGGCAACGACTTCCGCACCCGCCTGCATCAGCTGATAGGACACAATCAAACCGACATTGCCTGAGCCGAGCATCAGAATGCGCTCGCCCGGAAGAACGCGGTTGACGTTAATCATAGTCTGCGCGGCGCCTGCCCCCATGACACCGGGCAGCGTGGAGCCGGGGAAAGCCATGTAATTTTCTTTTGCGCCCGCGGCGACAATCACCTTTTTTGCGCGAACCACATAGTGCTCACCGTTATGAATCACGCCGAGGGAACAGTCCTTTTCCATGCCGTAGACCAGTGTGTTCAGCCAGACACGCGCGCCGGACTTTTCCACACGCGAAAGAAGCTCCTGACCGATTCGATAACCGCGCGTACCCGCCTGATGTTCGCGCGACCCGAAAAATTTATGGATCTGCTTGAACAGCTGACCGCCGGGAAGACGATTTTCGTCGATGACCAGAACATCGGCTCCGGCTGTTGCCGCCTGATATGCCGCGCTCAACCCGGCGGAACCGGCGCCGACAATGGCTACATCCGTTTGTATTGTCTTCATTCTGCGCCCTGCCTTTCAAACGATCCCAGTCCGTCCTGTGTGCGCACATGCATGCCGTCGCGCACCACTGTGACACAGGTCCGTGTATTCGGCACGCCGTCAACAATCATCATGCAGTCTGTACAGCGCCCAATCGCGCAGAAAATGCCGCGCGGTTCATGCCGTTTTGCTGTTGTACGGAACGCGCGGATGCCTGCATTCATCAGTGCTGAGGCAATCGGCTCGCCCTCCAGTGCTTCAATCGGCTGATCGTTATAATAGATGGTTACCGTTCCGGATGTATCAAGCTGATCCAGAATCGGATGCTCCACAACTCTCATCTGAGTTTCGCTCCTTTGTATAAATTGCGGGGTACATCCTGTTTTGACGCACTCCCTATTGTGCAAATTCCTCATTCTATTGTATCATGCGGTAACAAAAAAGACCATACAAAATACGACACATCTTTGCAATTCTTTGCTTCATTTTCGCTAAGGCAACAGCGCACAATTGTAAAGAAATCCTGCGCGAAAAAATTCCCCGGGACATTTTTCAGAAAATGAAATCAGTACCATACGCCTGTGTTTTTCGATTCTCTGTCCAGTCCGATTCTCCGGCAACACGGCATGCAATATAAAATACAAAAAGCATAAACAGCAGAGAACAGCTGCTTTGTCGACAAAGCCGGAAAACTGTGTTATGATTGGGTGACGGAAGCAGAGAAACAGATGATGCATGCGCAGAACCTTGCGGAAGATGCGTGCTGTTTTCAGGCACAGCATACGCTCCAGCCGGCCCTGTTCCCATGCAACACCTTGTAAACCAAGAGGAGAGAAGCATGTTGAAAAAATATCTTCCTTTGACTGCAAACCTGATCTCCCAGACGCTGCTCGGCTTTGCGTATCTGTTTATACGAATGGGCATGGCTGTCATCGACCAGGATGCAGTTAAATTTCTGGCATTTCGGTTTGTCATCGCATTTGTTTTGCTCACCCTGATGCTGCTGATACCGGGCGGGCCGCGAATTCGCAGACCCGGGCGGGCGATGATACTGCTGGTTGCCTGCGGTCTGTTCAATCCGCTCATCAGTCAGGTGGCAAAGACAGCTTCTACAACCTATGTCGCGACTTCCCTGATTTCGCTGTTTAACAGCATGATTCCCGTCGTCATGATCGGCTTTTCGGTGCTGCTCAACAGGGAATATCCGACCAGACGTCAGACGCTGTTCGTCGTCATCTCCGTCTGCGGTATGCTGATGGCGAGCATCGCAGAATGGACAGGCGATCTGCTGACGCCGTGGGGACTGTTCCTTGTCCTGACCTATGTCATCACAATTTCCCTCAGCCGTGTTCTCGTGCGCCGGGCAACCGGTTCGTTTTCTTCGTATGAGATCACGTATTTTCAGACAATGCTCGGAGCAATCGGCTTCGCCGGACTTTCCCTCGGCAGACACACGCTTTCGGGTGCGCCGCTGGCGCAGTTCTTTGCCGGACTTGCCCGTCCCGATTTTGCGATTGCCCTGATTTATACCAGCGCCGGTACCTGCGTCATTGCATTTCTGCTCATGAACTATGCTTCGGCACATTTGCCGTTCGCTGTGTATTCGTCCACCTGTACATGGAGTACTGTTGTGGGCATTCTGTCCGGTGTGTTCTTGCTGCATGAATCGTTTACCGCGCTGCAGATTGCCGGCACGGTTGTCATTTTCATCGGTATTCTCGGCATCAACTTCTCCTATGATAAAGGAGATCATCGTTTCGGAAAGCAGCAGGCAGCTCCTTCCCGGAAAAGACAGCGTTAACGCACAGCATCCGTTCATTGCAGTCACCGATTTGTGCCAGACGAAAAAGGAAGCGGCAGATAAATGTTTCTGCGCGAAAAAAGAAAGGACACCTGCAGATCCTGTTTTCTGCAAGCGTCCTTTTTTCATTTTACGCTGTAATAATAAAATTCTTCATGATTCTTCCGAATCATCCCTGCCATCTGCATGCTCCTTCCTGCGGAAGGAAGAAAGAGGATTGCGTTCGGCAGCATCCTGCATGTTGGCATCGTTGATGTGTGTATAAATCATGGTGGTATTGACGTTTTCATGCCCTAAAACATCCTGTAATGTTCGGATATCCACGCCGTTTTTATACATCAATGTCGCCGCCGTGTGGCGCAGCTTGTGCGCGGAAAACCGCTCTGCATCCAGTCCTGCCTGTGAAAGATATTTTTTTACCAGATGCTCAACTGTCGTCTTGCGAATCCGGTTGCGCTGACGGCTGATAAACAATGCATTCGCCGCGTTTGTGCCGTTTTTCGGTTGGAGGCGGTGGGGGAGATAGGCATTGATTGCATCAATGCAGGCTTCATTGAGATAGAGCATGCGTTCTTTGTTGCCCTTGCCGAGCACGCGAATTTGATTCTCGTTAATATCAGTGACGTTTAGTCCGCACAGTTCAGACACGCGCAGCCCGCAGTTGAGAAACAGCATTAAAATGCAATAATCGCGCTCGCGGAACGGTCCGTCGACCGCCTCCAGCAGAGCAACACTTTCGTCAACGGTCAAATACTTCGGCAGAGAACGCCGCACAGACGGGTATTCGAGGTTCTGAAGCGGATTATTGGAAAGCAGATGCGCTTTATCGGTCAGATATTTGAAGAAGGAGCGCAGGGCAGAAATCTTTCGGGCGCGTGAGCGCGCAGAAAGACCGATTTCGCTGTGCTCGGAATTGCCGTGCTTGGGACGTTCCTGAACGGTATACATCAAGAAATCATAGGCGTCAGACAGCGTTATGGATTCTACAAATGCGATATCAATGTCATTGATGGGGATTTCATCAAACGGAACATCGTCTGCAAGTCCGCGCTTCTGCTTGAGATATCGGAAGAAAACACGAAGATCAAGGTAATATTCATGCACAGTCTTGGGAGATTTCCCTTTAATTGTTGATAGATATGCAAGGAAATCATTTAAGATCTGAGGGGATTGGCTATCAACTTTCATAGGTTCATACCTTGCGAATCGCAGGGCCTCCTTTCAGCAAATCATGGATATTATATCATAAATGATTTTAACGGTAAAGCAAAGCGCAGCTGTCTGCAGGATGCGGTTTTTGCCGTTTCCGGTGTAGTCATTCCATACTGCATGAGAAAGGATCATGCCCGGGCGGAACAAAATGCCCTGTCAAAAACAAGTGTTTTCTTGACAACATGTGCGAAAGATACTATAATATACAGGTCTTAAATACCAGAGCAACGGCGTAGAAGAAGAGGAGTACATTCCTGTGCAGTCGGCAGAGAGAGGGAACGGTCGGTGTAAGTTCCCGCGGCGGGGGATGGAAGGTCGCTTCTGAGCCGGGATGCCCAGACCGGTTATCCGGCGGTAAGCATCCCCGATTTGCCCCCGTTACGCGGCTGTAAAGTGCGCACATGTTCTGTGCGAATTTAGGTGGTACCACGGAGCTTTCCTTCGTCCTGATTTCGGACGGAGGTTTTTTTATTCTCCCGGTACTTTTTATAATACGCTCAGGTTGAACGAATACTATTTCTATTGGAAGGAGGCAATTACCCGTGACCAACGAATTGCCAAAAACGTATGATCCCAGTTCCACAGAGGACAAGCTGTATCAGATGTGGGAGGAAAAGGGATATTTTAATGCCGAGGTGGACGAGAAGAAAAAGCCGTTTACCATTGTCATCCCGCCCCCGAATGTCACCGGTCAGCTTCACATGGGTCACGCATTTGACGAGACCCTTCAGGACATCCTGATTCGCACCAAACGCATGCAGGGTTATTCTGCCCTTTGGATGCCGGGCACAGACCATGCAGGCATTGCAACGCAGATTAAGGTTGAGGAAAACCTGCGCAACGAGGAGGGACTGACCCGTTATGATCTCGGCCGCGAAAAATTTCTTGAGCGCGTCTGGGCATGGAAAAATCAGTATGGCAACCGCATCATTCAGCAGCTGAAAAAGCTCGGCTCCTCGTGCGATTGGCGCCGTGAGCGCTTTACCATGGACGAGGGCTGTTCCAAAGCGGTAAAAGAGGTCTTTGTCAATCTCTATGACAAGGGTCTGATTTACAAGGGCAGCCGTATCATCAACTGGTGCCCGCACTGCACCACGGCGCTTTCCGATGCTGAGGTTGAATACGAAACCCAGCCGGGCAAGCTTTGGTATATCCGTTATGATATCAAGGATTCGGACGAGAGCATTATCGTTGCGACAACCCGCCCGGAGACCTTTATGGGTGATACCGGCGTTGCAGTCAATCCGGCGGATGAACGCTATCAGCATCTGATCGGAAAGAAAGCCATTTTGCCGATTATCGGCCGTGAAATTCCGATTTTCGCGGACGACTATGTCGACAAGGAATTCGGCACCGGCTGTGTAAAAACGACACCGTGCCATGACCCGAACGACTTTGAGATGGGTCAGCGCCATAATCTGGAACAGATCCTCGTGTTCAACGAGGATGCAACTGTCAATGAAAACGGCGGCAAATATCAGGGTATGGACCGCTACGCGTGCCGCAAGGCAGTTCTGGCCGATTTGGAGGCGGAAGGCCGTCTGGTCAAAATTGAAGATCACACGCACAACGTCGGAACCTGTTATCGCTGCGGAACAACGGTAGAGCCGATGACCTCCGCACAGTGGTTTGTCAAGATGGCACCCCTCGCCAAGGAGGCTATTCGCGTCGTCGAGGAAGAAGAAATCAAGTTTGTTCCGGAGCGTTTCAGCAAGACCTATATTCGCTGGATGGAAAATGTACATGACTGGTGCATCTCCCGTCAACTGTGGTGGGGTCATCGCATTCCCGCCTATTACTGCGCAGACTGCGGCGAAATGACGGTTTCCAAGGAAGATGTCACAGTGTGCCCGAAATGCGGCAGCACACACATTCATCAGGAGGAAGATGTTCTCGATACCTGGTTCTCCTCCGCACTCTGGCCGTTCTCGACGCTCGGATGGCCGGAAAAGACCAAGGAGCTGGAGTATTTTTACCCGACAGACACACTGGTTACCGGTTATGATATTATCTTCTTCTGGGTTGCACGCATGATCTTCTCCGGCATGGAGCACATGAAGCAGGTGCCGTTCCACACGGTCTATATCCACGGTCTGGTACGCGATGAGCAGGGCAGAAAGATGTCCAAATCACTGGGCAATGGCATTGATCCGCTCAAGGTCATTGAGGAATACGGCGCGGATGCACTGCGCTTTACGCTGGCGACTGGCAATTCCCCCGGAAATGATATGCGTTATTCCAAGAGCCGTGTTGAGGCGAGCCGCAATTTCTGCAACAAAATCTGGAATGCTTCGCGCTTTATCCAGATGAATCTGACCATCGATCATGTCGAGCTGCCGCAGGACCTCACAATGGAGGACAAATGGATTCTGTCCCGCTATAATGCGCTGGTACAGGATGTCACGACCAATATCGACCGCTACGAACTCGGCATCGCTGCACAGAAGCTGAACGACTTTATCTGGGATGTCTTCTGTGACTGGTACATTGAGATTGCAAAGACGCGCCTGCAGAACAAGGAAGATCGGCAGACATGTGAAAACGTACAGAATGTCCTGTGCTTTGTCCTGTCCGGCTCCATGCAGCTGCTGCATCCGTTTATGCCGTTTATCACCGAGACCATCTGGCAGGCACTGCCGCACGAGGGCGAGACGATCATGCTGTCACAGTGGCCGTCTTATCGGGATGATCTGAATTTTGCCGCAGAAGAGGCGCAGATGGAAATTCTCATGGAAAGCATCCGCGCCATTCGCAACCGCCGCGCTGAGATGAATGTACCGCCGTCCCGCAAGGCAAAGGTTTATGTTGTGGCGGACAATACAGACCGTCAGGACGTGTTTGCCGCAGGTGAAGCCTGCTTCCTCAAGCTCGCTTACGCCAGTGCCCTGAGCATTTCCGACACAGCACCGGCAGATGCTGCGAAGATGGTTTCCGTCGTCACCGGCGATGTACAGATGTACCTCCCGATGAACGAGCTGATTGACTTTGAAAAGGAAAAGGCCCGTCTCAACAAGGAAAAGACCAAGGCGCAGAAGGATCTGGCTTTCCTGGAAAAGAAGCTGAGCAATCCCGGATTCCTCAAAAAGGCACCGGAGCAGGTTGTCGCAGGCGAACGCACCAAGGCGGAAAAGCTGCGCGATCAGATCGCCAAGCTGGATGAGAGCCTTGCTGCGCTGAACTGAGTATGAACGATTACGAACACATTTTATCCGCCATCCATGCCCATGGACGGTTCAGCGGCACGCCGTGTCTCAGCCGCATTCGCGCGCTGCTGGCCGCCCTGGGAAATCCGCAGAATGACCTGAAATTTGTGCATATTGCAGGTACCAACGGAAAGGGAAGCATCGCTGCCATGACGGCAGCGGTGCTCGAACAGGCGGGATATCGCACCGGATTGTTTGTTTCTCCGTATGTCGTGGATTTTTGCGAGCGCATTCGTGTCAACGGCACGTATATTTCACAGGAGGCGATGTGCCGCATTGCGCAGCGCGTGCTGGAGACCGAGAAAACACTCGCTCTTCCGGCGGGAGAAGGAATTTGTGAATTTGAATTCACGACGGCTTGTGCGATGCTCTACTACGTTGAGCAGCAGTGTGACATTGTCGTGCTGGAGGTCGGTCTGGGCGGGCGATATGATGCGACCAATGTAATTGAATGCCCCGAGGTGGCCGTTATGGCACATGTCGCGCTTGACCACATGGCAGTGCTCGGCAATACCGTCGAGGAAATTGCGGCGGATAAAAGTCATATCGTCAAGACCGGCGGCACACTGGTCAGCTATCCCGACCAGAAGCCTTCTGTCGATGAGGTTTTGAAAAAACGCTGTTATGACATGCAGGCAAACTTCCGTCAGGCTGTACAGCCGCAGGATATTGTCTGTGCCATGGACGGCACATGCTGCGTGCTGGACGGACATCCGTTCCGTCTTCGCATGGTGGGCCGTCATCAGGCGTATAATGCCGCAGCGGCGTATACCGCATTACAGGTACTGCGCGAAAAAGGCTGGCATATTTCTGATGAACATGTGATAAACGGCCTTTGCGAAGCAGTTATGCCGGCCAGACAGGAAGTGATTCGCCGCAATCCGCTGCTGATGATTGACGGTGCACACAATGTTGACGGGGTGACGGCGCTGTGTGCAACCATTGACACCCTGCTGCCTTCCGGCGGAATCTCGATTGTACTTGGCATGGTGGCTGACAAGCAGTATGAAGCCTGCCTTCGTATGCTGACACGCCGCGCCGATGCGATTTACACAGTCCAGCCGGACAGCCCGCGCGCCCTGCCGAGCAGCCGTCTGGCGACATTGATCCGGGAATTCTCTCCGTATACCGATGTGTTTGACTGCGGAGATGTGGCATCTGCGCTCCGCCGTGCACTGGTCCGGGCGGATGAAGACGACGTGGTTCTTGTCTGCGGCTCGCTTTATGTCGCGGGAGAAGCAAAAAATGCGCTGCAATCCGGCATGGTCTGACAAATTCAGCAATCATATCTTTCTATAATAGAACTGTCCGAAACGGACGGTTCTATTTTTTTGCGCAGGAGGGGAAAATACAATGAAATGTTCACATAAGCGCGAACGCTGCGGTATAGTGATTCGCTTTCACGGTGAACTGGGACATCACGAGGCGGCGCAGTGTGTAGAATATCTGGAGAAAACAATGACTCTGTATCCGACCGAGCCGATTTTTCTCGATCTGTCGGGATTGACGTTTATGGACAGCTCTGGCATTGCTGTCGTGCTGGGTGCGCAGCGCAATGTTTTGGGCGCGGGACAGTCCTTTTGTGTCATCGGCACACCGCCGACTGCAATGAGAATTTTTCAGGCAAGCGGCATCTGCAGGCGTGTTACCTTTCTTCCTGCCCTGCCGCAGACAGAAGGGGAGGAGGATGACCTATGCACAGCGAAATAAATCAGATGAGTATCAAATTTCTCAGCCGGTCAAGCAATGAAGCCTTTGCCAGACAGGCTGTTGCCGCCTTTGCCGCACAGCTTGACCCGACAATTGAGGAAATCAATGACATCAAGACTGCGGTCAGTGAGGCGGTGACAAATTGTATTGTACACGCCTATCGTGAGACAACCGGTTACATAACTGTTTCAGCTAAGCTGTTTGATGACGGCGAAATCCGCATTGTGGTACGCGACAAGGGCTGCGGTATTGCCGATATTCAACAGGCACGTCAGCCGATGTTCACGACCGGAGATGCCGGACGTTCCGGCATGGGCTTTACCATTATGGAAAGCTTTATGGATCGTCTGCGCGTGCGCTCGCGCGAAGGAATCGGCACACAGGTCACGATGACCAAGCGGATTGCAGCACGCTTTGGAACGAGATAACGCGGCGCAGCTGCAGCTCATCCATCAGGCGCAGAACGGCGATGAAGCTGCGTGCGAAACACTTCTGCGCGAAAACAGCGGACTCATTTGGAGCATTGTGCGCCGATATACGGGACGCGGAGTGGATACCGAAGATTTATATCAGCTGGGCAGCATGGGCTTTTTGAAAGCGGTTCGCGGTTTCGACTGTGACTACGGCACGCGGTTTTCCACCTATGCTGTCCCGAAAATCAGCGGAGAAATCCGCCGGTTTCTGCGGGATGACGGTACGGTAAAAGTCAGCCGAACCATCAAATCTCTCGCCTTCCGCGTGAGTGCAGCACGCGAACAGCTCACTGCAAAAACCGGCAGCGAGCCGACGCTGTCCGAATTATCTGAGCTGCTCGGCGCATCCCCTGAAGAAATCGCCGCCTGTGAGGGTGCGCTCATTCCCGCTGATTCCTTACAGCGGGAAATCGGCGAGGACGGCGCGACATTGGAACAGCTTGTAGGCGATTCCGGCATAGAAGACCATGTGCTGGAGTCGGTTCTGCTGCGTGACACGCTGCAGCAGCTGGAAGAGCGGGAACGCAAGGTTCTTCTGCTGCGGTATTTTCGCTCACAGACGCAGCAGCAGTGTGCCGCTGTGCTCGGCATTTCACAGGTTCAGGTGTCCCGTCTGGAGCGCCGCGCCATTGAACACATGCGCGAGCTGATGATGGCTGACGAGTGAGGGGGAAACCTTGTCCGCCTCTGTAAAATGTGGTATACTGAAAGTCAAATCTGCTGTTTAAGGAGATCGATATGGAACAAACACGGTTTGACATACAGTTTTCCGCCTTGCGCAGCGCGATTATTGAACGGGAATTTTCCGAACTCAATGACCGGCAGCGCGAGGCGGTCTTTCACACAGAAGGACCGCTGCTCGTTTTGGCGGGAGCAGGGAGCGGAAAGACAACGGTTCTCATCCACCGTATTATCAATATTCTGCGCTTCGGCCAGGGATACTCCTGTCCGTATGCACCCGATGATGCAACCGA
>AUXO016964893.1_pt1 | contig 20121 bp, 25 predicted proteins | sample 768731 | NCBI WGS metagenome assembly AUXO01 (sample SAMN02715735, study PRJNA202380) | gut metagenome | biome: sheep rumen | host: Ovis aries | place: New Zealand: Palmerston North
GGCACTGTTTACCTACCTGCTTAAATTCCTGCGTCTCTTCGTTGTATACTACGTAAGTATCCTTTCGACTTCTGATTCTGTTACAATGTTCACAAGTAGGACCGCATGTTCTAAATCTTTCAGGAATTTCGAGCTCTGTGTCATATGCTCTAATGATGTTACCATCGTTTCCGTGGTGTTCGATGACTGCTGCAAATCTCCATCCTTCATATCTGAATGATCCGCTTACGGACACTTCATAGAATTTAGATGTACGAACTCTGCCATCTTCATCTGTTATATCCTTAAACACTTCTCCAAGTATTTCGTAAGAGAATGATAAGTCGTTCTTTATGCATTTGTTCTTGATTGTTTGGATTTTCTTATCGAATCTATCTAGATTATCTTCATGAATTAAATATGTACCCATGTATGCCTCCATCTTCTCGATGCTTCGAATCTACTGATACATTAACGATACCATTAGAAATTTGGTTAATTTATTTGTTACATACTTATTATATGATAATATGGTAAATTTGTCAATACCTAAACCAAAAATAAATAGTTGAAAAGTAAAAGCGACAAGAATTTCTTCTTGCCGCCTGTCCCAGATAAGGAGATTTTTATGAATAACTCAGCACAAGTTATCTAGCAGTTTTATATTCTGCATTCCATTCCGGATGCTTACGTATATACGCGTTCACTTTGCGTGCAAATTCAACCGCTTCTCTTAATACGTATATGTAATCTTCTGTGTCTTCTAAGTTCTCATGCGTCATTGACATTCCATGAGCAACGTATGTACCTTCGGGGTAATACTTATACTGGAAATCTTCATCTTGGAACACTGTTGAATTCAACCTGATCTCTACAACAAATTTACGTGCAAGCTCTCCTGACTTAACTTCGAGGGCTGTATAATGAATGTTGTCTCTTCCAGTACTTTCATACTTCACTAGCTTAAATAATCCATCGTTAGATTCCATTATAGAATCGTATCCTGACGCAACTATTCTCTTCATATGTATGTATTCTCCTGTTCGTTATTCTATGATTTCGGCATCATCGTAGCCGAGTATTTCTGCGATATCAGGTGTTACATCAATAAGAACACCATCAGATATCTGAGCTAAGAATTCAGCACCGGACGGATCGGAATAAATAGCAACCGTATCATAGTCGCCAACGTCATCTGTTCCGTTATATGATGCAAATGTTTCAAATGTGAATCCTGGATTGTCATTAGCAACAGAGTCAATCTCATCTTGAATCTCTTCTGAAGTCATTCCAGATTGGAAAGATACGTCTTCAATCGACATATCATCATATAGATCATTCCACCAAGGATACTCATTAGCTAATGTAGATGAGCTCTGTATAACAGATTGAGTATTGAAATCAAGCTTTCCTATATGGTAAGTCTTGCCGTTGCCTAGACCTTTTACTTCGCCGTTAGGATATACGTCTAACCAATCATATTCCGAATTGGGGCAAGAGTAATATGTGCCACCGTCTTCATGTTTATAAATCTTATTGTAGACTTCGCCATTATGTGCTATCATATCAGGCATCTTCATCTGAATTTACCTCCAATTAATAAAATTCGTAATCGACATCTGCGATTTTTCCTGATTGCATGTAAGTATCTATCATTTCTCGCATGTCTTTAGCATTGAATGCTTCTAGCCGTACGTATCTACCATCGTATGAATTTGCGCGTCCATACTTGGGAATTAATCTAACTATGTAGCTATCATGATCTCGACCAGGATACATAATCCTAATCGACACTATGTAACTTCGATACTGACCTGGCAATGAATTATAGAAGGCTCGTTCGCGTCCATCTACATATTTGCGATATGAAGGCTCGTCTGCAGCATCAGGTCCCATCTGAGATGCAATATCTAGCTTAGCTTCATTTTCTTCTATTTTATTAAGAACCTGTTTAGTCAATTCATAGAATCTATCATACAATCGAGTGTAAGCTGTTGTACGTATGTATGATTCAGCTTCTTCCATGCTAGTTGTTGGAGTGAAGACGAAGTTAACGTCTTTTTGCATCCATATCCTGTTCTCTTTTCCTTCTCCCCATTTTACCTTGAAGAATATGGCTACTACTATCTGATAGTTTCTAACGTATGCATCAATTTCTGCAAGGCCGTCACCAGGCTGCTCAATCTGCCATCCATATTTAGCTATGAGCTTGTTCTGAAAATTAATGACGTTCTTTGTGCATTCTGAAACGCATAATTCTCTGAGCTTGGCTACATTATCAGACGACCACAAATCTGTCTTAACCTGATGCTCATGATTCGTTTTATATATTCTCTTAATGAACATCTCTCGGCTGTCCCAAGAATCGATTACTTCACCATTAACAACTGCAACTAGATGATTTGACCGTTTAGACGATCCGTCTGGGCCTACTGCAATTACATAGCTACCTGAGTTGTACTTATCAGCAAACTCATTCAATGTAGTGCCGTATGAGAAGTCTTTATCAAACATATCAGGACTGTGTTTGGCTGAGCCTCCGTATGATTGAATAACAGGTTCGTACACCATTGGAACGTTCCACTTACTCCATCGAAGGTTCTTCATCATAGCGTTAAGGTCTTTACCAACCTTTATGTAACTCTTATCAAACGCATAAGATATAGCACGCTTTACACAGTCTGGTGAACGATTTCCTGCGGTGTTTGCATTATATTTAAGTAAATTAGCAGATAGTACTCTCTTCAAATTAAGCTACCTCATATGTGCCGTTCTATAATGTATGAAAGGTTAATCGACATCGCTATCAGGTATGCTACTCAGCAACTTTGAGAGGGTTCCCTTGGGTCTATTCTTCTCTTCTTCATCCCATATCTTCTTCATATGCTCAAACATAGCTTCGGCCTCAAGTAGATTATCGAACACTGAGTCATCATCGTTGTTAAACAGATATGTATGACTACCTTTCATCGCAGTACATGTAAAATATGTATCTCGGATGTCATGAACTTTGATAGGTTCAATAGATTGTGTTGATTTTCTCACCCAATATAAGGTCTCACCTTTATTCATCTCTCTACTATTTTCTCCTTTTAATGAGTGTTCTATAATGGAAGCATTGGATATTGTAGCCTCCGGCACCAATTGTATCTACAGTAGCTTCGCCTTCAGTTCCAATTACATATCCGTTAAGATCTCCCTTAGCACCTACACGTAAATTAGTTGCATCGGTTATTTCGCCGACTATTGAACAAATCCTATCAACTAAGAAATCGTACTTTCTCTTCTTCTCTTCTGCTACAGTATATTTAACGATCTCTTCATATGGTTTTGATCTTTCGAGGAACTGAGTAACATACTGCCAATCGGCATGAAACTTTTTATAAAGTCGGTTACTTTCATCATATATCTTGACGTATTCTTTGTGTTTCGGATCATTTTTGTCCCATCTGGCTCTTCCGAATGAATCCATCTGCTGACGTAATTCCTTTTGAGTTTGTTTGTATTCTTCTTCCGCTTTAGTATATCGTTCAAGAGCATCCATGTAAAATTCAATAGCATGTTGCTCCCATTGATCTAAAAATTCATTGATAGCTGGAACGTTTCTTGATGCAGCTTTGTTGTTCTCTTCACTCAATTTATTTTCCCATTCAGCTAAAGCTGCTTTCGCGTTATCTAAATCGCGCTGTGTCCACTTCAAATCATTTTCATTATAATAATAAGGATTGTTTTCCCAATTAGAATCTGCAGCCTTGTTGATTCTTGCTAACTTCTTCTCAAGAGTTTCAATTTCTTTCTTCTTACCAGCGATTCGCTGATTGATGAATTCTATAGATGCCATATAACTATGTCCCTTTCTGTTAATAGATTTATGTTACATACTTATTATATGATACTATGGTGAATTTGTCAATACCTAATTATAGGAACAGACGAACTAACTCACATTACACATGTGAAATAAGTCCGCCTGCTTCTATGGTTGACTGAGAGGAAGGAACACTCTTATGCTAGACTGATTTGATTAGCCCTGCTGTATCTCACTCTCTTTTAAGTAAATTGCCTTAGAAATTACTAAGGTAACGTTTACTTTCACTACATCGCCGCCCTGCTGATTCATTGCACCATTCTTAAGAGATGCAATCCATGTACCAGGGCACTTAATAACATCTCTAACGTTGCCACGACCATCATACTTAATAAAGTAGACATTTCTCATGTATTCGCTAGGCAGTCCCATGATTTCTCTGTCGGACTCGTAAACCTGATTCTTCCACTCTCTTAATGCACCTAAAACATTAGGCTTACAATAGCAGTTAAGTGTCCACTGAACATCATCGAATGAAACCTTTGAGGGAAACTTGATGATACCATTTCCGTAATGAATTGTTATAACATCCTGATTCTCTGCGATTTCACCGATTTCATCTGTAGACAATGTTAACAAGTTTGCGTTTTCTGTGGGGTCCTGGCCATTCATGCCGTAGATACGTATTTCAAAGTTGTTGGTGGTGAGCGGTACATAGGAGTCTACCCCCAGCATATGATTAGTTCCCATTTCTAATGGAGAAAACATTTTACATACCTCCTGATTCGAATAAAATGTTGATTGCTTCAATCTATATATAAGATTGATAGTTTATTTTTTGTTGAAATTATATTATAATTAATTTATCTAATCATATGGTTCGGTTTAAGGAGGCTAAAATGATTGAAGATATCAAGTTAGACCACTACATAAGCACTAAAGGATGTAAGTGTAGAGTATGCGGAGATGAATTAGATACTAAGACGACCATAACTATGCTTTGCAGCAAGTGTAAGCATAGCTTGAGTACGCAGAAACAACGTGAAAGCTTCAAAGCAAAATATGGTGTGGATAATCCAATGCGCGTTCCAGAGATTGTAAACAAGATCCAAACTACTATGAAAGAGAGGTATGGCAAGCCATTTGCAATGCAGATTCCCGAATTCAAACAAAAAATGATAGATACATGCAAACAGAGATATGGTACATCATATTATGTAAACCATCCGGATTTTGTTCAAAATTCTTCATGTAAGTCTAAGATAAACGAAAAGTTTGCAGAGTTACTCCGTCAAAATAGCATAGAATTTGAAATGGAGAAAGAATGCGAAGACAAACGATTTGACTTCAAGCTAAAAAATATTCGAACATACATCGAAATAGATCCGACATATACACACAATGTAGCAGGGAATCACTGGGACACAGACGGCCTACCTAAAACACAGCAGCTAGTCAAGACCCTAATTGCAGAAAAGCACGGCTACAGATGCATCCATGTATTTGATTGGGACGATTGGGACGATATAATTCAGCTAGTTAAGCCTGTGACCAAGATATACGCAAGGAATTGCGAAGTTAGAGTAATCCAAGACAATAGCTTCAATAAATTCATCGATGATAATCATATACAAAAATCATGCAAAGGGACAAAAATTGCGCTGGGCCTGTATAGTAATGATGAATTGGTACAGGTTATGACGTTTGGTAAACCTAGATACAATGCGAATTACATATGGGAACTTCTTAGATTATGCTCAAGGAGAGGGATAATAGTGGTAGGTGGCGCAAGCAAGTTATTTCATTATGCTACTTCTGTATTAGGTATAAATAGTATAATCTCATATTGTGATAGATCTAAATTTTCTGGAAGAGTTTATTTATCAATGGGAATGACCCTTCTAAGAGAATCTGATCCGCATGAAATATGGTCAAAGGGCTCAGCTAAAATAACAGGCTCTCTTCTTCGTCAACGAGGATATGATCAATTATTTGGAACCAATTATGGTAAAGGAACATCCAACGAAAAACTGATGCTAGAAAGCGGATGGTTACCGGTATATGATTGCGGTCAGTTTGTCTACACATACGGCCCTCCTAAAGCAAACAAAGAAGAAGATGATATAAATAATATAAGTTCAATCGATTATTCTAGATTATTGAGATCAATAGATAAGAAGAAAGAACGAATTTGCAAGTTTTGTGGAGAGCCATTTGTACCTAACTCAAATATGCAAATATATTGCAAGCGCCCACATTATATGACATGTCCAGTATGCGGTAAACAGTACCTAGTAACTAACAATGAAAATCTCAAGCGCCCACCAGTTGCATGTTCATATGAATGCCGAAAAGCAAGACGAGAACAGACAAGTTTAACTAAATACGGAATTAAAACTCCAGGTAACAATCCTCAAGCAAGACAGAAAGCTGTAGAAACTATGCAATCTAAATACGGTGTTGACTATGCTATGCAAAATCCTGATATACGTAAAAAATCGGTTGAATCAATGTTAGAAAAATATGGCGTAGATAACATAAAGAAGTTGAATTCATCTGTTCAAAAGGCCCAAATAACTAGACAGTGCAGCTGGCTGGCTAAGATAGATAAATTATTACCTTATAATTTTGAATATGTAGCAAAACATAAGTATAGAATAGATGAAACTAAAATGAAAATTTACTTGCTTAATGAACGAGTTTCTAAAGAATTCTTATCAAAATATGGATTCAATTTAATTCACAAATTTGGTAAGATTCATTTATCTGTGGGATTAGTAGACGACAACGAGGTGTACCAAGTAATTAGATTTGAGCGAAATCCTAGTAAGGGAGATATAATTTTAGCTGAGTTTGGCACAAAGGCCGATTGGTACAACCCAAACGGATATTCAAAACTTATGGAATTTGCAACCAAGATTCGAGGGATAGATTCGTTCAAGTCGACTATTCCGAAATACATATCAGAGGATAATGTTACAATTAAATCTTTAGGGATGAATAAAATTTCCGAGCGTCATTATGATGCCTACTGGGTACAAGATGACAAATCTTTAAAGAAAGTAACAACCCGAGATGATATTGAGAGCATGCTAACAAAGTACAAATATGTCACGTCAGATTGGCTGTACGATTTTGAGTACTCATCAACGTCAAACGACAAGGCAACAGTCATTTCAGAAATTTACCTCAATTCTTAATTTGTAGATGTATACAAATTGACATAAGTTAGAAATCGTTATAATATGTAACTAAACCTTGTATTTCAAACACATTATAGAAAGTATAATTATTGTATGGTAAGGAGAACATAGTAATAATGGGACAGTTTAAAGAAAAACAGTGTAAAATATGTGGGAAGAGATTTATTCCAAAATCCTCTGCCCAGGTAATATGCGAAGATGATCACTATACAGAGTGTCCGATATGTGGTAAGAAAATAGTATGGAATTCAACTCAAGCGGTTAAACCTTGCTCAAAAGAATGCATGCTCGAAGCTAGACGTAGACGCAATATTGAAAAGTATGGTGTAGATCATCCTATGAAGCTAGAATCAGTTAAATCTAAACATCGTAACACAATGAAAGAGAAGTATGGAGATGAGTATCCGCTTCATATAAAAGAGTTTAGAGAAAAGGCGATGCAGACTAATCGAGAGAGATATGGGTCTGATTGGATTCTAAGCAATAAAGAAGTGTACGCCAAAGGCAGAGACGCGATGGAAGCTAAATACGGAAACGCTACTACATTACAATGTGAGGAACTTAAACAGAAGGTTATGGATACATGTGTCAAAAGATATGTTAATGACGATGGCTCGCTGTCTTCAAGTTCTGCATTTGTAAAGTATGCAGCAACATCAGCTGCTAAGCAGAAATAACATTTAAGTAGGCGTCAATTAAATTATGTTGACGCCTATTTCTATGATTATCTGAATACAGTGCAAAGCGCCACCCTGTGGGGTTAGGCAGGATGACGCTTCGCTAAGGAGACCATCTATGGGAAGGTTGAAAAATGAATGAATTGCCGGCGGGCAGTTATTCAACCGAAACCATCATGATAATCTGTGTTACTTGCTCTCTCAAATAAAATTATTTAGCAGCTTCAGACTGTTTCTTGGCTTTACCAGCTTTGATAAGCTGATGAACAGCCTCATATCCACCTGTAGCAGCTAAGCCCGAAAAGATACCTACAGCTAAGCCATTGAGCCAATCGGATGCAGGAAAATCTGCGATGCCTGTAGCAACAGCAGCGATACCAAGAAGGCCGCCAACAGCTCCGCAGACAATGGGAATCCACTTGTTAGCTAACTTACTAGCCTTAACAAGTGCACCGACTAACAAGCAAACAATGGTGATTGCAGCATACTGAGGAAATGACATGATACTTACCTCCTGTACAATTATTATTTGTTACTACCATATTAAAGGTTCAACATCAGTAATAGAGCCCTGCAACTGATGTCGCAAGGCCCTATAATGGAAAAGGAATAAGTATGTAGATATATAGTAGTGGGCTAATTAATACTGGCTTAAATCAGCGGACTGAGGTAAGCAGATAAGGTCTACGATGATATCTTCGATGATACCAGGAACCTTGATGTAAATCTTACCAAGTACGGTACGAGCGTTAACCTGATCTAATCCATTAATGTCAGCAGACATCATAACTCTGTAATCCAAAATAGCTCCGCAGTTCTTCATGGTGTCGAGAATAGGTGTGCATCCTGCGTAGAATTTTGAATATGCATCTGAGTTGTTGTATCCGAATGTGATACTTAATCCTACTCTGTATACGATGTCTTCGATTGCGTTAACAAGGTAACGTGTTGACAAGTTTTCAAGAGCATTCCAAGTTGCAGGAGGAACGTTGTAAAGAGTTCTATCTCCCCAAATGCCTACGCCTAGTCCAGGAATGTCTGTGATAACATTCAAGTTTGTACCTTCGCCTGAGTTCCACTCATCTAAGAGTTTCTTAGGAACTGTGTAATCAAGTTTTCCGATAGGTACGTTATGTGATCTAGAACTAGGTACAAGCCATTCATACTGTAATGACTGATTTGAAAGCATCGCTCTCTGAATAAGTAATGCTAAGAAAGCAGGGGATGCAGGATTCTGTCTTGATGTTCCTACGTATGTATACTGGCCCCAAGGAGCAAACAATGCTGAGTGAGATGTGTATAATCCGTCAACACCGCCCTGATATCTTGACAACTTCTGAGCGTATCCTTCTAAGCTAGCGTCACCGGATTCGTTGAATACAGCTGCTCTAGGAAGGCACTTAGGTATGCTTAAAAGTGCTGCTGCACATCTACCTGAGTTTGCTACGTCCATCAACTTTACGTGAAGAGGTGAAATTGCGTTTAATCTGTTGGGAACGGTTCCATCAATTTCCTGGATATTCTGATCATCCCATGTGCAGATAAGTCTGTTAGGATTGTAGGCGAGCTTATCTTTTAAGATGTCGAATACATCGAAAGCTGCGCTGTAAATCCATTCGTTGTATCTTAACTTTGATGCTGTAGCTACATCCGGATTAGCACGAGACACAGTTCTAAGAGCGTCCAAGTACTGTGTACCATCTGAACCAGCTGCTGCATATCTTTCTGTTGCAGATGTTATAGCGTGTACCATCATTTCAGGTGCAGTAATATCAGCTGCTTTATCAGAACCACGAGCACCGCCAGAGCCAAGTACGATTCCGCTTCTAATGTCTCCGAAGTCTGCGTCGTCTCCGATGTTACCAGATACAATAAACTTAACGAAGTTAGATTCTACTTCAGAAATATGAAGGATTGCATCTGAAGAATTGTCAAGACTAAATGCAAATGTTAAGTTTTCAACTGCTGTTCTAACATTGTTGCTATCTACAACATATATAACAGCGTTCCAGTAGTTTCTGTTAACTACCTTGTTAAGAGTTACAATGATGTTATTTCCGAAAGAACCTGCGTACTTTGCTTTAAGTGTAAGTGTTCCTTCTGAAACTGAATCTGTAATTGTTGCCTGAGCATGTGTTCCGGGACATACTCTACATACAAGAATGTCGTAGCCACTTGAAAGAAGTGTCATTGCATTCTGATAAGAAAAGTCTTTTGCTGCACGATAGTTAGCTGCGGGGCCTCTATATGTAGCTACGAACTTCTCAAGTCCCTCCTGAGATGAAGGGAAGAGATTCCATGCAGTGTTTTCAAGCTCATCTGCTTTAGATATTCCTAAGGATGCAGGGTCTTCATATCCAGGTCCCCAACATGATGTAATAGGAAGAGCTACAGTACAGAAGGAGCTGTTAGCTGCGTTAAATGCGTAATTCTGAGAAATCTCATTAATTACTATCTGAGCCATCTTTAGTTTCCTCCTTTTCGGACTTCTTTGTCTGTTTTGCAGGTGGGACGTCTTTAACCTGGTTATCTGACTTAGGAGGTTTACATTCAGAAGGTTTCGGTTGCACAACGATGAATCCGTCATCGTTTATGTAATCTGTAACTTCTTTTACGTCTCCAGGTTGGAATGTTACTCCGTGAAAGGTCTTGACGGAGAGTGATATGTTTTTGTATAATATCATAATATAACCACCTTTCTAAAAATTATTTAAGGTCCTGATCAATATTTACATCAGACGATTCATCATATCTCACTATATGTCTAGGAGTATATGAGAATAACATTGCACCTTCACATCTGAGGGGAACGATTGCTTGATGCAGAGCACCTGATTGAATGTAATCAAAGGCGCCTGATTCCCTTGTTATTTCGCCTGAAATAGTTACCCCAAATCTTATTGTACGTTTTGCTTCGTAGGGTATCTCAGTGGTTATAAGGTACATATTGGTATATTTAAATAGGACCTCTCTTACGAGTTCGTCTACATCTACTGTGCTAGTTCCGAGGATAACTAAATCGTATTCTAGTTTAATAGGTATAGCTTTCTCGTAGTATATGTTGTGCTTCTCATCATCGTAGTATACAGGGACGCCTCCGTGTATTCTTGAGAAGTTAGTTAATGAAGTATCTACAGGTGTATCCTGATGCCTGACAAGACACATCAGTGGAAACTGCACACGGTCTTCTTTCATCTGAGCGATAAGAGCTAATACTCCGCCTGCATCGATGACCTTAACAATGTCGTTAGCACCGCTCTCTGCATTAATAGATTTATTCAAATCGTCTGCAATTGCGTTATCATAAACCCAGATCACTTCTTCACTCCTATGTCTTGATTAGTTGTGTATACATTACCTCTGTAATCTTCGTAGCTGTTTAAGAAATGATGCGAAGATGAGAATGTTGATTTAGTTTCGCCATCGGTTCTGCCTACGTACTGTTCATCGTATACAGGAATAACCTGGCAAACAATATGGTCAGGGGCTTGAAGATCATAAGAGATCTCGGTCACACGAAACGTCCTGCTAGGAATTTCAGCATATTGTCCACCAATCTTAAATATGCTGTCCTTTTGAACATTAGGAAGATTGAAGCTACAATGTACTAAGAATGGAAGCTCCTTATCATTTTCTACTACCCAACCATATCGCTTAAATGTTTTGACTTTGGGATTACCTTCAAAAAATATGAATGTTTTCTGCTCAGGAGAATAGCTATCTATGACAGGCTCACCCTGATGATTCGAGCTTGCCAGATTAGGGAATTGATACATTACTTCTATTCCCTGCATAGATAATGCTTCGTCATATCGCTTTCTCATCAAAATTATATCGCGTTGAATTAAGTGAGACACTGTTGTTTCTCCTATTTGTTATCTCTTATTACATCCTTGATGTTAGCTACAAATGTGAGCCATGACCAATCATCTGGTTCAAACATGCCCTTAGTCACAGCTGACACATCAAATGCTGTTCCCTGCGAAGCTGCTCGCATGAGCTCGGCTCTAGAGATTTCACAAGGATATGTAAGCCATCTAGGATTGGCGCTACCCTGAAATGCTATAGTAGCAATTCGAGCTGAGCCGTCTTCTGACTTTACAACTATTCTAGATATATGCTGAAATCCTATGTTATCGAGCGTCATGAGGTACGTTAGCATCTTGCCAGGAAGATTGCCAGGCTCATTGAACTTTATGTAAAATCCAAATCTTGCAAGCTGAGCTAACACCTCTTCTGTAGACATCCAGGTGATAGGATTTCCGTCTATATCGTAATCGGATACAATTATGCCATCACCAGAAACTACAGCTGCGAATAATGTTCCATATAAAATGTGCTCAACTGATACTATGCGTGCGTCCAGGACTCTATCTTCAATCTTAGCTACGCCTATTCTAATATCGGGGCTTGTGTTAGACTTACAGTCAAGCGCCTGCTCCCAACTCGTTATGCTGTACCTCAGCGGCATCAGATTCATCATCATTATCACCTCGTGATCGTTTGATATAGTTTTTAAGTTCAATCTGAAAAGCAACTAAGTTGTCAGTGGTTGTATCAGGATACTCAGAAAAGTAAGATGCTATCATGTCGAGCTTGAGCTTGAAGTAAAGTATCTTCTGATCAATTTCTGAAATCTCTGGATGCTTCTCTTTAAATATGAAATATCGTGTTACAACTGAGCTAAACGCTTTGTGGACTGTCGGGTCTTGCTTAGATAAATCTGCCTTTGCAAGCGTCTTAAAATTTGTATTGTTATATTTAGATAAATCAGAAAAGAACAAATCTGATAAATCTTTCATCTTGTTACTAGAAACCACCTTCACCGCCTCCTTCTTCTACAGTTACATCTACCTTCCAATTGTTTACTTCGGAACCGGTATCGGGTAATACTTCAGATAATATTTCTGTAATAGCTTTCTGATAGTCATCAGAAGTTGTTACGCCTAATCCCTTGAGTAGATCTACTATAGCCTGAGCCTGACCAATAGCAGCATCTCTCTTTTCAAAGTTGACTGTGCTAAGCTGAGTCAAGATAGGATTCATATGAAGTGTAAATGCATCCATGTATCCGGACAAGTTCTTTGCTTTGAAGTACTTGTTAAGAGCATCTGTCCATCCTTCAATGTAAGCTGTTTCGATACGTTGAAGTGAGTTAGCATACAATGCAGATCTCTGTGACATTACTGCACCTGCACCGCCTAAACCTTCAGCAGATGAGAAGTTCATCGCTTCCTTAGGAACACCTAATACTGATAGCTTCTTATCCTGATAGTAGTTAAGAAGTTTGTTATCTGCGTCAGTTGCTTCTCCCATGTTAAGATCTGTGATAGTTATCGGATCAGTGCCGTTTACTTTAGGCACATATATCAAGTTGTTTGGACTCTGTGGATTAACAAAGCTCTGTGCATCACCATTAGAAGTATTAAGAGATAACTGCTGCTCAATCATGCTCTTAAGCTCGAGCAAAGTATTTTCAATCTCTTCTTCTTCAGCGTTGTTACACTCAACAGCAACTATCTTTACAGTTCGTATAAGAGATGAAAGTAGCACAGCATCTTCAAGTAAGCTTAATGTTTGAGTCGGTCTAACAGCTGCATCCATAAGAGGGTTTCCAAACTGTATGTCGTATACGTTTGTTTCTCCCGAAGCAGATTCCTTACATTCGATTGTGTATTCACCGAGCAATCCGCCTAGTGAAAAATGTATGACGCACTGCTCGGGATATGTTATCGTCATGGATTGTTCTTCGTCGGGCTGATAAACATATCCAACAGGTTTGCCTTGCCTCCACAAGTGAATGATGTTTTCAGGAGGAATCTTAGTAGAAGGTATAATATCAAACGAATCATCTTTGATTGTATTGCTATCTAATGCGACTCTCTCTTTATCCTCTCCGTTATCCTCTCTATACATTGCTGATGTAGGTAAATAGAGATTACCGATAGTTGCAAGCTCGAGGATGTGGTCACGGGCATAAGAGTTTACCTTCCATTTCTTGAACAATGTGTTAATTATGTCTGCAACTTCGTTGTTATTAGGGTCATTAGATGTTGCCCAAATTATCTGGTTAGACGCATTAAATGTTGTTGCGTCTGTTGCATAATATGAAAGAGCTACGCTAATCTGTGAATCAGCTGCGAGCGCTCGCATTGTTTGTATCTTAGTTCTAATGTCCTGCAGACTTGTATCGCCTCTGAGGTCTGATATCTTAAATAATCCACCAGTTATGAAATTGCGTAGAAACGTGTCTGCTTTATCTTTTTTAGGTTTTGTAAGTTTATCTAACCAACGAGCCATTGTTTATCTCCTCCAATCTATAGAAGGTTTGATCTGGCTAGATCATTGTCGATTCCAAATGATTCAAAGAAATTATCTTCGTCGTATCTTAAGATATGAGCTGCATCGCCGCGTCTTAATATGTTTCCATCAATATTAGTCATTAGCCCTCCGACTACGATACAATCGGGTTTCGCATCGATATCTGTAATTACTTCCGCACCATAGTTGGCCAGTATGCTAACAATGTCAGAATAATTGCCTCGCTTGAATGCTCCTGTTAATATGAACTTTCTGCCTCGGAATATAGGAGCTGCATCACGTATAACAAAATCCTTTTCAGATATCTCAACTCTATCTAATAGGGACTTTATGGTCAATATGTTGCTTCCTGTATCGAGCCATTTTGCAAATCTTTCACCTTGAGCAGAATGTATACCGAGCTCCATTATCAATCTGTTTGTATGATTCAAGTAATACATAAGTGTCTGAATGTTCTGCTTAGATGCATGAGCAATCTTGTCAAACACTGAAGCATCAACACAGACTTCTGTGGGTGTTGCAGCGGATAATACCTCTCCTATTGTTGCCTTGAATTTTAAATCTTTATATTCAGGTAAATCAAGCACGTCAGAAAGTGCAAGTATCTTCTTATCTGCTACTAACTTCAAGAATGTACCAGGCTCCATTGTGGGCAGTTTAAACACAGCAGTCATTCTACATATCTGCGGATAGAGTCTTGATGCGCAATCTACATCGTCACATTGAGCTACTCCTGAAACGGGTACTGAGTACTTTTTATGACATATAGGGCACTCAACCTCTCTAGGAAGATGAGGTCTAACCTTATTATCAAGCTTTCTTGCACTGATTATGGTATGACCCTCTCCAGAAGTAAGTATACAACTGCCTGCCTGAGCATCATAAAGCACTGCTTCTGAATAAGGTATATGCAATTTACCTGTAGTAGTTGTAATGTCTGCATTTAAGCATCCATATTCATCAAGTTTCCTTGATATTGACTTGACTTGCATCTGAACAAGGTTCTCTTCAGCGTATCTGTACTCTAAATTCTCGAAGATACCATAACCTGATATGTATGGATACTGGAACTTTGTTGTAGAAGTGTTTGTAAGCATCTTCAATGTATCTTCTGTGAAGTTCTGAGGAACTACGATTCCGGGAAGGGTTTTGAAACCTGACATTTCCAACCAATTCCTTATTATCATCGGACCTCTCAAGTTAGTTGCTTTGCTCTCTACGTTACTTCCGTAGAATTTGAACTCCTTACCGGATGTTATCATTGATTTGTAGTCGTCATACAGACAATATGGAATTGTTCCAGCAGTGAATGGAATTTCATCACTGTAGAATACACCTTCAACCCAAGTTGTGCCTCCTGTCAACGCTATTGTGTTAGGAATAAGCATTGCAAGATCAGTAAATAACTGCTTGTTAAGTTCTTCGAGCTGACCGGATTCGGATTTGAGAGTAATTTTCTCAATCAATCCGTTTCGATTGTACTGAAGAGTTACAAGTAACCCTGCAGGAACTAGCTCGATGTAAGCTCCGGGCCTACAAACGGTTTTTGTAGCGAACATATAGTTTCTCCTTTTGATTATATTTATATTAGAAAGCACAATTGCTTATCTATCGATTAAACTGCGGGCCGAATAGCTGGCCTACCTGTTTTGAATACGGCGTGTATCTAGAAGTTGAATTTACAGCAGACGCTATCTTCGCAATAGAATGAGAAGGAATGGTATCTTTAACGTCTCCTGTTAACAGTGTGTACGAAGACCCGCATAATGCATCAGATACGTCCTTAGAGAAGTTAGCAGGGTGGTCAATCTTGTTGTTAACTCTTTCGAGCTTAACTAATTCATCTTCCTGAAGCTGATTCTTGACTAATTCAATACATTGGTCAATCATCAATCCTCTGAGTGACGTGTAGGGTTCGATGGATGTATCAACTGATACCTTATCAGTCATAAATCCCTGCTGGTTTAACACCTCGCGCAGGTATGAACTCTGAAATTGGTCAGTTGAAACTACTCCGATGTTGAATCCTGACCTTCGTAACCATACTATGAAGTTAACTATCTTCTGGAATGATAATCTATCACCCTGAGGACACTTGATTGCTACGCTGAATACTTGCTTTATAAATGGTCTTGAAACTTTCTTACCATCTATCTCAACAATCCTGTTACCATCTACACAACATCCAGATACTCCGGTCTTATCTCCTGTTTCAGATAAGTCGAGATGGATGTTCATTTGCTTAAACTTGAATGCGTTAGGAACAACTTCCATGTGAAAGAACGATTCAATCTGTGCAGGGTCTTTTGTACCAGTTTCAATAATATCTGTAAAGAACGGATTTTTTCTTTCTGTGCTTACACACGGTGTAACTAACTCCTGAGTAAAGAAGCCCATAGCACCTACAACAGATATACCTGCTATATCACGTAAAGATATGTCGTAATCGGCTATGAAATTCTTCTTGAATTCGAGTGGAGCTTGTACTATTCTGTATCCTTGAGATTCATACTCAGCAATATGTGCATCATCTGAGTTTGCATCGTCAATTACAAACCCCTTCTTATATCGGTCACCTACTGTAAACAGAAATGTCTTTCCGGAGAACATTTCCTTGGGAAGTATCTTCCATTGTGGTTCATCTACTAAGTACATAGACGTATTTCCCGAGGCTATCTGCTTATCAATGTGATCTGATAGGTAATCTGAATCTGTATTTTTAGAAGATGATGTTACCATCTTACCATATACTTCACCATTAAGTCTGAATGTACCCGATATACGAGCATTTATTGTGTCGTATAGGTTCTTCATATGGGTCTTAGCCTTGTTAATATCCTTGATTCCGGCTTTCGCGAAGTTAGCCTCATCCATGATCGCTGCCCAAACTTGCATTCCCAAGGCGTGAGAAGCATCACTGACAGGTATTATATCTATCTTGTCGCCTTCTGGGATGTATACCGGATTATTTATGCTCTTATTGAATGTGCCGTGCTCTTTGAACCAAGGGCTTTCCTTTAATGTCGAGTTAAATTCATGAAACGCTACGCCCTCAGCTAGTTCCTTTGTCAGGTTAGCAAATATTAATGTAAATCTAGATATCGCTTTCTTGTGAAAATATTTGTGAGGGTCTCTATACAGCATCAATCGATAGAGCATATACGCCATGATTGTTACTGCGGTACTGGTCTTTCCGATACGTGTTGCACCTGAAAGCACTATTTCGTAAAATCTGTTACCCGAACTGAATATTTCACCAAGTGCTGATTTCCAGAATGGATATACGCTATCTCCAAAGTTGTTAGTTAGACCTAAATATTCCTCCTGGCTTAAGAAGGTTGATATACCTACTGGAACTGACTTGAAGTCGGCTAACCACAATTTTTCAAGTGTCTCAGAATCTCCGTATATAGATATCTCATTGAGTATCTGAAAAAGTAGCTGCTGTTCGTATGCGGAACAACTATAGTACACATCTTTAATTTTGGGGACTATGTCATCATAAAGTGCGCTATTTATCATTATTAATATGATCCGTAATTAAATCGGGATTCTCCTTTGTGAGCTCTGCAATGACTTGCAATGCACTGTCTCTGATCTTTTCTCTGGACGATTGGTCAGCTACTACCGACCCAAAAGATGCTTCCGGAGCAACGTTCTGGTGAACATCTACTACTGAAAGAGTTTCGAAATCTAGATAGGGTTTAAGAAGTTCGTGTGACGCTATCATTGACCGCTGTAATCGCTCCTGTAGCTGAACAAGACGCACCCAAGTGTTCTCATCATATTCATCCATTTCGTCTAATGTGTGATCAATCGAATTATACATCTTGTCTTCTAGCTTATCCATAACTTCTGTGTAACGTATAATTCTAGATATCTGATGGTATACTCTGAGTACTGTAATGTTTTGAATAGCTTTCTTGGCTGCTAGCGGATCGGTTCGGTCAAACGCCAACAAAGACGTACGCATTGATGCGACGTCTTCACATTGTCTTGCATATATGTCTACCATGCCCGAACTAACGGTTTTAGCTTCGTCCACAATAAATCACCTCATATAATCTGTTAATATTTTATTGTGATTATATAAGGTGATAATTGAATTACTTGTGAATTTCAGATACCTTTGTTACTTCAAGTACTTTAGAAAAGTTTCGCTTTTCTGATAACTTCTCTACTGCATCCTCTTCAGATGATGCAAGTATGTGTGTAGTTTTGGGATACTCCCCATGACGAACTAAATAAGAAATCTCGTATATACTCCCGTCCATAATACCAATCAATCGCTCCTTAATGTAGTAGTTTATTATTCGACAAGCACGCCTACGTAGTCTTCCGAATCATAATGTATGTTGAATACATTACCGTCGGCTGTTTGTACTTTAAACACATAATCAAATTGCATCTCCCAATCATCACGTTCAGATTCAGGAACTATGTCAAGTACTTTGAACTGTGTCCCCATATTAAATTCAGAAGCGTCTTCGGTGTTTATATATTCCCTGCCTATCTCCATTTCAGAAGGTAGAAGTGCTTCGCTATCATGCGGTGGGTCAAAATATTCTGTGTAATCTCTTATATTGAAGGGCTTGTTCTGTTCAATTGCATCGTTAACTTCCTGAGGAGTCATGCTACTTTTTATGCCTCTACCTGGCCAATAGTTCCGGATGTATCTCATTACATCCTTACGAGTAAAATCCTTTCCAAGCTTGTATCCATATAAATCTTCAGCAGTAAGATGATCAATAACTATGTCGCATGCTTCTTTAGCGGATAGGCCGTCATCTTGGTAGTTGTCCCATACTTCCTCCACCATACCGTCAATGTCACTTAAGACGCTATCGGCACGGTCAACCGAATAGTCAGAACTGATTATCATTCGTTTCATGTTATCTTCCTTTGCACCACATATTTATAAGTTGCTTGTCAACATCGCTATAAGTTTGATACAAGTCCTGAAGCTTCCAGAGTGGAATACTTCCCTTAAACTGCTTGAATGCGTTCTTACAATCTACTTCGCAATTCCTTGCCGATCTAGTAAGTCCTAGTGACGCATTAATGTCATCATAACTGAGTCCTTCTACAACGTCGTCTGCAAGACTTTCGTCTCCATACTCGTTGTAGACCTCGTCCCATATCTCATCTGTTGAATAAGTATCGTATGACCTATAACGATTAACGAGCTCATCTAGCAGATTAGGGTTGTAACTACATTTAATTATCCTTTTCATTACTTGCCTCCGTTCTGAAGGTCAAGCAACACTACGCTAAGATTAGCTATTGAATCAGATGCAATAGGATTGGAAGAATAGTTTGATAATTCTTCGATTGCTTCAAGAATCTTATCACATGCTTTGCCGAATGTGCAATCGGCCTCTTTACCAGTTATGGGCTCAGCATCTTCAGGTATCATTGTATCCTTACTTAATTCTTCTTTGTTCTCCAAGCTGGTCTTTCTTATCTTCATGAACATCCTCCTTAACGATGACTTCATTTACTTTATATAACGGAACGTACTGCTCATCGTCACCATCTACAATGTCTTTAAATTCTGTATAAGCTGTTTCGAAATCTTCGTCATCTTCAAAACAGTCTTTAATCTCTCTATAGAGTGAATCAAGAAGCTTTGATAACTTGTCTCTGTCTACAAAAGCATCGTATGATGTAACTTCTATATTAGCTAATATCTCAATTACGTCTACATCCCAAATGTAGTTTCGCATGCATTCATACAAGTAATTGTAAGCCGCTTGAATGTCTAAATTGCTAATCATATATGTCCTCCATGAAGTCTTTACATATGATAGAAATCGAGTTGTTGAAACTAGCGATGTCTTCTATATTATATATTTGATGCGAAATCTGTTTAACATGATCATTTATGAGTTTATCTTGTATGGACATAACATATTGCTGAAAGAAGACATCGAACGATAAGTCCGAAACTTCTTCTATCTCATGTTTAACGTTATCTAGCACCGTTTGTGACCTCCTAAGCTAATATCTTTGCTATTCTAGTTACTAGTTCACTGTATTCAGGAGGAACGTCTGTAATAGGCTTCTTCTTTGTGATAAATGTATTGTAGTACCAATCAAGTGCAGTAACTGCATCTGAAAGTTCGCTTAATGT
>AUXO011016373.1_pt1 | contig 20108 bp, 19 predicted proteins | sample 768731 | NCBI WGS metagenome assembly AUXO01 (sample SAMN02715735, study PRJNA202380) | gut metagenome | biome: sheep rumen | host: Ovis aries | place: New Zealand: Palmerston North
GTATTTGAGATGATGGGTAAGCATACAGAAGAGGAGCGTAACTTCAACTGTCATGCCTGCGGTTATAAATCATGCCGCGATATGGCTACTTCAATATGCAGAGGTCTCAATACTGCTGATAACTGTATCGTTCATGCTAAGAGCGTTCTTGTCGCAAGACACAGTGAGCTGGCTGCACAGCATGAGCTGCTCAGTGAGATCACTGCTGACTGCCTGACACTTTCCGATAAGCTTAAAGAATCCTTGAAGAATATTAATGTTAATATGGACACTATAGGTGATTCTACTGCTAAGACAAGTGACAGAGCAGGAGTTGTAAATGATCTGCTTTCTCAGGTTATTATGTTCTGTAAGGGAACAAGTACAATGGACGCAGACAGTGTCGGACAGCTGGTTGAAATCCTTGAGACTACGCTTGATGCGTTCAAGGCGCTGGACGATAATGTAAATGTTACAAATGAAAGCTCTGAGGTTATCCGCAGCTCTATCAATGAGATCAGCGGCCTTGTAGACAACATCAATGAAAGCCTCCGCAAAACACAGTAAAAATTGAATGATTTTGATGAGCGGTCGCATAAAACATCTGCGGCCGCTTTCAAGGTTTGACAGAGTTTTCCTAATGATAGTTTTATATAACAATTTTAATAAAATATTGTGCTTTTACTTGACATATATTAATAGAAATGTTATAATTTATAGTGTGAGTTTGTCATAGTATGACATTCAAGTATGGCATAAGAATGGAGAGTTGCTTATGCGATGTGAGTGCTGTAATGCAGAAATCCCTGAATATAGTGCAATATGTCTGCAATGCAGAAATGTTGTTCCTTATAATATAAAGGGCTTTACTAATACAAAACAGATTCAGACCCTGATGCGTTCACTTGTACCTGAATACGGCGATAGTATTGCAAATGTTCAGCAGCTTGTTGGTATAACTTGCGATGTATTGCCTGATATGGATATTGAAAGGGTGCTTCTTGTAAAAGCATTTAACGCAGGCCTTGTAGATGTTTTTCTTAACTCCGACAGCCGAAAAGGTGCAGTTTCCGATGCAAGGTCTTTGCTTGAAGAAAAATGCATGATGAATGAGTCGGAGACAGAGTTTGTTCTCTCTGTTGTAACTTATATGCTCAAAATGCGTTATGTTTCAAATCAGATTATAAGAGAGAAAAGCAAGGATTCAGAAGAATCAGTTAAGAAAGCTCCCGAGCTTACTATTGATAGTAAGGTCTATAAGAAGCTTGATGCTATGCTTCATAGGCTGTCAAAGTCAATTAGTATTAAAGAAGGCTATACAAAGATTGACAGCTATTGCTTTGACGGCTTCGGAATGCTGAAAAACATTACTTTACCTGATACTTTGATGGCTATAGGGGAGTATGCTTTTACTGACTGCAAAAAGCTTACAGATATCACTATTCCGAATTCGGTAAAAAAGATTGATAAGGGCGCTTTTAATGCCTGTGTAAGTCTTAAAAATGTAAGACTGCCTGCAGGCTTGTTAGAAATCGGTGATAATACATTCTTTTGCTGTTCCGAGCTCGAAACGCTTGTAATACCTGATACTGTATCAGGTTTTGGCGAGAATGCTTTTTCGGGCTGTGATTCACTTAAAAAGCTGGTTGTTCCGCAGAATGTAAAATTCATTGACAAGAATGCTTTTGCGTACTGTCCTAATCTGGTAGTATATTGTCATGAGAATTCTTATATACATAAATACTGTATGCAGAAAAAAATCAAATTCGTGACCCAGGCTTCGGGAACTGAACTGCCTGGTTATGATGCTTAAGGAGGAAATAACTACATGACAGAGCTGAAAATCGGTCAGGAAGTTGAAATGGAGTATGGCGGAACGGCTGTAGTCGAGAAGGTAATCGGAAGCGGCGGCCAGGGTACTGTATATCTGGTTGAATATACAGGAATGAAATGGGCTCTTAAATGGTACGATATCAAAAAGATCAAAGACCCTGCTGCATTCAAGAACAACATTAAGAAAAATATTACAGACGGAGCACCAAGCAACAAGTTCCTGTGGCCAAGATATATGACAAAGGATGCTCCTGACGGTACTTTTGGTTATCTTATGGAGGTCAAGCCTGACAGCTTCGATTCGTTTGTTGATATTCTTAATACATATAAGCTTGTAATGGATCCGCTGACGGGAAGAGCTAACAGACAGACTGTAAGATTTAAGGACCTTTACGCTATGGTGACTGCGGTTATCAATATTGTAAATGCTTTCAGACAGCTTCACAGAGTCGGAAAGAGCTATCAGGACCTTAATGACGGTGGCTTCTTTATCAATACTGATACGGGCGCTGTTCTTGTCTGTGACTGCGATAATATCGCACCTGACGGAAGTAACTTCGGTATCGGCGGAAAGCCGGGATATATGGCGCCTGAGATAGTAAGAGGAATAGCAAAGCCGGATGTGCAGACTGATAAGTATTCACTGGCTGTTGTACTCTTTAAGCTGCTGTTCAGAGGAGACCCCATGGAGGGTGAGAAGGTTGTCAAGGATGTATGCCTGACAGAAGCTTCTGAGCTTAAACATTACGGAGCAGATGCACTTTTTGTATATGACCCTGATGATGATTCCAACAGACCTGTAAGAGGTATACATGATAATGTAATTAAGTTCTGGAGAATGTATCCGCCTTATATTAAAGATGCATTCATCAAGTCCTTTACTGAGGGCCTTACCGAGCCGAATAAGAGAATAATCGAGAATGAATGGCAGCAGCTTTTCATCAGACTGCGTTCTGAGATTATTTCATGTACCTGCGGCAGAACAAACTTTACTTCAATGTTTGAAATGCCTGACCCGTCTACATACAGATGTCCTAAATGCGGAATGACCTTTGCAACGCTTGAATTCAGCAACAGTGATCATCTGAGACCGCTTTATATAGGCAGCAAGTTCTATGATTGTGAAGTTTTCCCTGATTCAGATGATTTTCTTACCGTTGCGGGAGAGCTTGTTGAGAATAAGCTGAAGCCCGGAGTTCTGGGTATCAAGAACTGTTCAGACCATACATGGAAGGTTAAAATGCCTGACGGCAATTTATATGATATTACACCCGGTAAGGGTTGTCCGATATGGCAGGGACTTGAGATCGACTTTGGTACTGTAACTGCTAAGCTCGGTTAATAAGTGACAATTATTTATAAAGGAGCATAATTCTATGAGCAAGAAGAATAAAGCAAAGAATACTGCACAGGCAGCTCCTGCTGAACAGGAGATTAAAGCTGTAGCTTCTCAGCCCGCTGATGATCTTGATCTGTTTGATTTTGATGATGATCCGCTGGGTGCTACCGGTGTTTCCAGAAAGAGTCTCGTTATCTTCTTTCTGATTGATACCTCGGGAAGTATGAGAGGTACTAAAATGGGTGAGCTCAATACTGTTATGGAGGAGCTTATTCCTGAGATAAGAAAAGTCGGCGAGGCTGATACGGAAGTTAAGGTTGCTGTGCTTACTTTCTCTACAGATGTAAAATGGATGTATGCAGAGCCTATCGCTATTGAGGATTTTGAGTGGACGAGACTTTCTGCATCGGGTGTTACAAGTATGGGTGCTGCATTTAAGGAGCTTTCTTCAAGAATGTCGAGAAACAGCTTCCTTAATTCACCTTCACTGTCTTTTGCGCCTGTAATGTTTCTTATGACTGACGGATATCCTTCTGATGAGTATAAGGAAGGACTTGAAGCTCTCAGCAAAAACAGCTGGTATAAGTTTGGCCTTAAAGCTGCTCTTGGTATCGGAAATGAAGCTAATGATGATATGCTTGCAGAGTTTACAGGTTCAAAGGATACTGTTGTACATGCATATTCAGGTAATCAGCTTGCACAGATGATTAAGATCGTAGCTGTTACAGCATCACAGATCGGAAGCAAGAGTATGACATTGTCAGATCAGAATGAGGCTGAACTCAGTGATGAAGATGTATATGCTTCCAAGCAGAAGATGCTGGGTCAGCAGATTCAGGAGCTTGTTAAACAGAACGAACAGGAAAATGTAAACTTTGATACAGGCTGGTAGGCCGTTATTCAGAATTACAACGGAAGGAGCTTGAATCAGATATGTTTAAGGGTTTCAGCCACTCTGTAATGGGAGCCAGCCATGAAAGAAGAGGAATTGTTTGTCAGGACAGTTCGGCTTATGAAGTCGGGAATGGTTATGCAGCTGTTGTTGTTGCTGACGGTCATGGCAGCAAGAAGCATTTCAGAAGTAATGTTGGTTCTGCCTGTGCAACAGAGGCTGCACTTGAAACGATAAAAAAGTTTTATGCTGATCCCGATGCTTTTGATGAGCATTTTAAGACAGATCATAAAAGAATAATCAGGAATATTGAAAAACAGGTAATTTCACTCTGGAACGAGAAGGTTCTTGCACATCTTGATAAAAATCCCGTTACGCCCGAAGAGACAAGCAAGTTCTCATACGATGAGTTTGAGGAAATACCTTATGAATCATACTACGGAACAACATTAATTGCTGCAGTTGCAGGCAGAGGCTATACCTTCGGTTTTCAGATCGGTGACGGAAGCCTTGTAGCCGTATTTGAAGACGGAGAGACCTCTATGATAATGGATTATGAGGAATCTAATCCTGCTAATATTACATCTTCAATGTGTAATATGAATGCTGCATCAATGTTTGATCAGTTCTATGTTGATAATAAGAAGCTTCTTGCAATATGTGTTTCTACAGACGGTCTTTATACATCGTTTGGAAGCGATTATGATTTTCTTGATTATCATACTATAATTGCAAGTCAGCTTACAAATATTGATGGATTTGTTCCATCTCTGAAAAACAATATGGTTAAGCGCTCGCATTACGGCACTGAAGATGATATATCGCTTGCTTTTGTGTATGATGAGGAGCTGGCGAAGGAAAAGCTTGATGTAATAAAAGCTAAAGTAATAGAAAACAAGCGTCTTGCCGCTGAAAGAAAGGCAAAGCTGCTTGGAAGATAAAGAGCAGGTGTGAATATGGATATAAACACATTGGTCAAAACAGTAAAAGAATATGCAGATAAGGTTAAGTCCGAAGCTCCCTCAGCAGCAGGGGATAGTGATACTCAGATAGCTGTTATCGTTGATGCTAAGGGTAGAATCTACAGCGCTGTTACGTCGGTTGTAATTAAAGAGGGCGCAGTATCAAAGCTATCAGCTGATTATCTTGCAGCATTATGTATGATTAATGACGGAAGCAGGATAGCAAAGAGCCTTGCTGTTGCTGCTTTGAGTGATAAGAGCATAGTTAAGTCCTCGGCTGAATGCCTTGAGCTTTTGTTCCGCACTAACCCTGAGAATGATAACTGCAGCGTGGCTGTATCGGACAGCGAAGCTTCACTGATATCGGCGCTTAGATTAGGCGGCAGTGTAACTGATCTTATGGACGGATTTGATTTTGACACTGAAGCGGCAGCTGAGACAGTTAAAGCAACTGAGGAAGTGACCTCAGAGCCTGTTGCTAAGGTGAATTTACCTGAGCAGTCTTCAAATGTTATAAGTGGAGTTAAGATTGAAGAGAATAACCCCTTCTATGAATCTCCCGATGATGTTAAGCCTCCCGAGGATATAATTACAACAGTTTCAGGTGACAATCTTGAATCTGCTGTTCTTGAAAAAGAAGCAGAAGAAGATGAGCCTGAGCTTTCAAAAGAGGAGCTGCTTAAACAGGCTAAAAAGAGAAAGAAAGTTGCAAAAGCAAATTTCCTTTTCAGAAAAAGACATTAAAGGAAAAGCTCGTTCATTTTTATTGAACGAGCTTTGTTATATTCATAAATAAACCGCTGCAATTAAATGCAGCGGTTTTATGCTATTTGAATGAAACACCAATATTTAATTTGCTGTATAGCTTCAGTTTAATATTTTCCTTTTGCTTATTAAGCAGAAGTACAACACCAAAAAATGCTATAACTGAAAGCAGAACAGCTAAAACTATTCTTAAAACGCCCTTGAAGAGTACAAAAGATGCTATCCATATTAAAGCGACCAGAACAATAATGATCGGCAGGCAATATGAAGTAAATGTTCTGTCTGTAACCTTAATATATTGTCTGATCTCTTTCTTGGTGAGATTATCATAATGCCTTGCTATAAACTTATCAGGTCTAACCCATTTACAGAACTCTTTAACGGTTTCAAATTTAACAACAAAATTCTGTCCTGTTCTTGTGACACGATAATCTACAATTATGCCGTCAGAGTTTTCTCTGGCATCCATAACATGTATGAGTGTGCCGACTTTTGCTTGTCCGTTCAGAGATTTAGTAACTACATACACACCGTCGATAGCTTCGTCAATGCTATAAAGCATGAATGCCATAAATATCTTCCTCCTGAAAAAGTGCTAAATGTGTTAAATTTAATGTTTTAATTGTTAAAATTAAATTCATATATATTATAACACTATTTTTATTATATGTCAAGGTGATAAGCCCATAAAATCAAAGTTTTTTCTGAAAGCAAATTGGCATAAAATGTTAATCCGTTTGCAGAAAATGTTTTGAAATAAAACAGGCTGAGTATAAACTCAGCCTGAAAAAACTATTTGTCAAAACTTGGGTTAAAAGCATAAAAGTTCTTAGAATCAAGCATATCCTGCGTTAATCTTAAGCATTCACCAAATCTTTCGTAATGAACGATTTCACGTTCTCTGAGAAACTTAATAGGATCTCTTACATCAGGGTCATCTGCAAGCCGAAGAATATTATCATAGGTCGTTCTGGCTTTCTGTTCAGCGGCAAGATCCTCGTGCAAATCAGTAAGGGGGTCGCCCTTGGACTGAAAATAGTCAGCAGAGAAGGGAACTCCGGAAGCCGCAATCGGATATATCGCTGTAGTATGGTCTACAAAATAAGTGTCAAATCCGCTTTCTTTGATTTCTTTAATTGAAAGATTTCTCGTAAGCTGATAAAGGATCGTACCTATCATTTCCATATGAGAAAGCTCCTCAGTGCCGATATCATTTAAGATTGCCTGAACTTCACGGGTAGGTGCAGAATATCTCTGGCTCAGGTACCGAAGTGAAGCGCCGAGCTCGCCGTCAGGACCGCCTAACTGTGAAACGATAACCTTAGCCAATGCAGGATTAGGATTTTTTATTTTAACAGGGTATTGAAGCTTCTTTTCATATTGCCACATCAGTCAACACTCCTTTCCCAGGGAAACGGAGTCTGCACCCAGCTCCATTTTTTCTCAGATTCTTGCTGATCCATGGATATTAGACCGTATTTTTCAGCATACTCGTTCTTATATTTTTCGTTCATTGCTTTATGCTTCCGGTAATACTCAATCGCCTCTCGGCACGTTGGGTGTGTGTCAAGAAACAGTTCTGCTTCCTTCATTGCAAAACTGCAGTTCTGAATCTGGAGCATCAGCTTTTCTTTTTCACTTAGTATTGCCATTTTTTACAGTCTCCTCTCCTAAAAAAGGTTTATCAAGGCATGGGAATATCGTACCTCGCTGAAGTGCTACATCATCTTCATAAACTTCTTTCCATTGCTGATAAGGCACATAAGCCATTGCAACAGGCATTTCCTCCGGAAGCGGGCTTATACCTTTATAGCTTTCGTCATTTTCGCCGAGTATAATTCCAAGAATAGAATTTTCGCTTTTTGCCAAAAACGTCACTCCTTTGTGTAATTTGGACCCGATATCGTATTATATGCAAATATGAAATCAACTGACACTTTTTAGAAAATGTTAATATTATTTTACTGTTAAAATTGATATAATCAAATATTTATCAAATTATGAATGCAAATTACATATATTTGGAAATATTTACAAACCTATTTTTGGTAATTATGCTTAATAATAAATATTAACTTTTAATGAAATATGTTGACATTTGAAATTTTATTTGATATAATGGAAAAACAGAAAGATGGTTTCTGTACGTTGATTATTGTCTAAAGGGGATAGTTTTTTTATGAAATCAACAGGAATAGTAAGGAAGGTTGACGAGCTCGGAAGGATTGTACTTCCTATTGAACTCAGAAGAACCTATGACCTCGCAGTAAAGGATGCTGTTGAAATTTATACTGAGGATGATAAAATAATCCTTAAAAAATTTCAGAGAACCTGTATTTTTTGCGGAAGTCAGGAGCAGGTTGTTGAGTTTAAGGATAAGTCTGTATGTGCTGAGTGCATGAATGAGCTTAAAGGAAAAAAAGAATAAGCATCATAATTACATGATCAAAAAAGAAAGGCTCTTGTTGTTAGCAAGAGTCTTTCTTTTTTTGCCGTGTCAGAACAACTGACATATAAAAGGCCGCTATTGGAATCATTATAATACAGCCTGTGCCGCTTGATACTATCTGTAAGAATTCCTGACAGAATACTTTTGAATTAATGATCTGAGAGAATGAGTAGTTATATGCCCTGAACCATATAACTAAGGTCATAAAACCGCCGATATATGCAAATAGCAGAGTGTTAGTTGTTGTTCCCAGAATATCTTTTCCAATGTTCATTCCGGAAATAAATAACTCTTTTTTTGTCAGATGAGTATTGTTCTCGTAAACTTCATTCAACGCAGAGGTTATAGCAATTGCTGTATCTATTATTGCTCCTATCAAGCCCATTAAAACCATAGCTAATGATACCTGAGTCATATCCAGACCTATTTCAGGACTGTACCAGCATATCTCATCTGTATTTTCATCAGCAAAGCCCTGAATATGAGTTTCTGAGCCTATGTAAAGCATAAGGGCTGTCATTATAACTAATACAGTTGCTATAGCAAAAAATGCAGTTACAGTTTTTATATTTACTCCGTTAATTATGAAAAGCACAACCACACCAATTACAGCACAGCCGAGCAGGGAAGCCACAATTGCATTAATTCCGCAGGCTATAAGAAATACCGTGAAGATCAGTATAAAAATGTTAATATACAAAGCAGCAAAAGTTTTTGCTCCTCTTTTGCCGCCTACCGCTATCATAAGTATAAGGAGAATTCCGGCAAGAACGAGCTCCAAGTCAATTGCCTCCTTCCTTGTTTCTTAGCATTTTTGATGAAACATAAATTGCAATTGGTATTGTAACCACTATTCCGATACTGCCTACAAATGACCTGACTATTTCTAGATTCAAGTAGTTCTTCATGATATCCGACAGCCTTGTATCATTTCTCATAGCAAGAACAATCAAAGGGATACATCCGCATACATATGTGAAGAAAAGTACATTAGTCATAGTACCCATAATATCCTTGCCGATCTCAACTCCTGATTTTTTCAGAGCAGAAAAGCTTATTGATGCATCTTTATCTATAAGCTCAGACATTGACGAAGACATAGTGATTGAAATATCCATTATTGCTCCCAGTCCGCCTATAAGGAGTTCAGAAATGAAGATCACTTCATACGGTCTTATCAGATATTGCATCTGGTCAAACCTTACTCCGCTGCCTTTAGTTAATCTCAGAACAATAAAGGCTATGCTTATAGTAACTGTTGTGCCGATAAGCGTAGACACGATAGCTGCTGCAGTTTTCTTATTAACACCGCTTACCATAGCCAGACAGCCGCAGCTAAATACTACCGCAGAGAAACAGCAAAGCAGGAAAAGGTTTACCCCTTTAAAATACAGTTCTATTGCAATATAGAATATAACAGCATTAAATATAACACTTAAAATAGACATTATCCCCTTTTTACCGCCGACAAGTGTTATTGCAAAGCAGAACAGAGCAACAACTGCAACAACATAAGTATCTCTCTTGAAGCCTATGCAGGCAGCTTTAAGGGTTGAATCGTTTTTTTCTTTCAGATCAATAAACAAGCAGTCTCCAACGCTGTATTTTTCATCGGTGACTAATGAAGATGCATATTTATTGATGATATTAACGGTTTCTCCTTTGTGATCTCCGTTTTTTATCTCTGCAGTCAGTCTCTGAGTATAGTACTCTTCTTTAGAATTAACCAGTGCCGTAACAGATGAATCAAGCTGCTCATCAATATCGGTGACCTTGACAATTGCTGTATTATACAGTTCATAATCATTAGCTGTAAAAACAATAGCAGCAATACTTATAAGCAGCATTATAACAGAAAGAATAATCCTTTTTTTATGCTTTTTTATCAGCTCTGACTTTATCATAGCATACATCCTTAATTAGTTTTCAAGCATATTATAACACTGTGAAATGTGAAAATCAAGCATATACAATAAAAAAACAGCCCGAAAGGACTGTTTTTATTTTTCTGTGATTTTTATTCCGTCATTACTCATTTGTATCTGCCTGCTGCATATTTCAAGAGCTTTAGGTCTGTGAGTAACTATAATAACAGTCTTATCAGTCATTGTTTTCAGGTTATCAAGAAGCTTTCTTTCTGTGTTCTCATCAAGGGAACTGGTTGCTTCATCAAGAAGAATTATAGGATAATCAGAGAAAATTGCTCTTGCAACTGCAATCCTCTGCATCTGTCCTTCTGAGAGCCCCTGTCCCTTTTCTCCCAGCTCCGTATCAAGACCGTTTCTTAAAGTATCATAGAATTCATCGGCGCAGGCAATCTTCATGGCATACATTATTCTTTCATCGTCATGAGCTCTTTCTCTGTCTGAAAGTGAGATTATATCTCTGATCGTACCACTCATCAGCTGGTTGCCCTGAGGTACATAAGCAAACAAGCTGCGGTATTTATCTGTCATTTTATGATTATCGTCTGCAATTATATATTTTTCACCGCTGTCCAGAGAATAAAGCCCCATAAGAAGCTTCAGAATAGTAGATTTTCCACAGCCTGAATGACCTGTTACGGCAACGTAATCGCCTTTATTTATTTCAATGTTCAGACCTGATAATACTACAGGGCTGTCATCATCTGCACTGTATGAAAAAGATGCGTTTCTGAATCCGAAGCCTTTGAAGCTGTTTTTATAGAACTGTCTGGTTTCTTCCTTATTCATAGGCGGTTCATCAGACTTCTTAAAGGTTTCTGCCTTTATAAGACGCTCGGCGCTTGCAATCATAGCAAAATACATCGGAAGATAACCCGAAATATTAGCAAGGGGGGCTTGTATCTGAGCAATGAGCTGCAGAATTGCCGTCATTGTACCATACGTTATGGAATGGTTAATTATTCCATATCCGCCGTAACCGATGCCAATAAGGTACATTCCGTTCATTGCACCTGAAAAGCCGAGATTGCACAGGTTTGAAAAGGTAATTCTTTTCATTCTTGCCTTTTTATGATCATTCATTTTTTGTTCTGCTTCCATTAAGCTTTGCTCTTCTGCTGTAAAGGAGCGAACAACAGGCATACTTTCAAGCCGTTCCTGCATGAATATTCTGAGTTTTCCGTCGCTTTCCTGAATCTGCTTATGCAGTCTTTTCAGTACCCGCCTGAACGCGTATGTAAGAAGAAATATTACAATCCCGCCAGGTATCAGTATATAAGCGAATTTCGGCTCAATTATAAGAATCATTATAACAGCACCGATCATCTTAACAACCATGCCTGCAAGCCCGGGCAGAATGCTTGTAGCGCCGTTTGCGCAAACAACAGTATCATTTGTAAGTCTGTTCATCCATTCGCCGGAATGAACAGAGGATACCTGTGAATAATCTCTGTAAAGAAGGTTTTCAAATAATCTGTTTTTCAAGGAGTTTTCAATAGAAGCCTTTGAATACTCTGTAAGAGCCCTGTTGAGAAGACTAAGCACTATCTGAACACATATAAGCAGAATAATTCCGATAAAATAAGCTAAAAAACCGTTTTTGTTGCCCGAAACGGCATTATCAATTATTTTTTTCAGGAGTAATGCGTATATTACCGAACTTCCTCCGATAACCGTCTGTATCAGAAGAAGCAGTACTATAAACCATTTTTTCTTCCCAAGGACTGTATACAGCCATTTTACAGGATTAGTACTCATTTTTAAACATTCCTTATTATTTTGCTCCTTACAGATCAATAGCACCAATGCTTTGCAGCTTTTCAACAACGTGTTTTACAGCTTTACGTGCATTAGCATCATCAACTTCATATGATTCAAGCATTTTTGCAACTATTTCATCTTCGGTTGTATCCTTTTTTAGACAAATAACTATAAACATAGCTGTTGAATTAAGCTTGACCATTCCGTTGAAATTATTAGAACCTGTAGATACAATAAAATGATCTTTTCCGTTTGAATGAGTTATAAAGTTCTTATTAAGTTTCATTTGAATTACCTTTCTGTTTTGTTGAGAGTTATATGTAACAGAATGATTATACCATAAAAACTTAAAAGTGTCAATCGCCTGAATGCTCTGCACATATTTCTATAATTCGCAGACAGACGCCGTCATTTACGACGCCGCCTGCGATCTATATCAAGTGCATCAGCGATAAGCCTCTGCACATTTTATACTATGCTGAATAAGCTGCTGGTGTTATACTCAGAAACTTGATTCTTATTGTGAATATAGTGTTTTAATGCTGTTAAATGAATGTGGTCAGGTTGACTTTTATTTATAATGGTGTTATAATGTATTTTGTGAATTTATGTAATGTGGAGGGATAATATGATCAGACAACTTGCCCGAAGCATAAGAGAATTCAAAAAGGCTACTATCCTTACACCGATATTCGTAGTTGGAGAGGTGCTTCTTGAAGCGCTAATACCTTATGTTATTTCTCTTCTTGTAAATGACATTAACAAAGGCTGTTCAACATCGGTGATCCTGGGATATGCATGGAAGCTTGTTCTTCTTTCTGTGTTTTCTCTTATTTTTGGCTATCTTGCAGGTGTTTTCTGCTCGAAGGCGAGCACAGGCTTTGCAAGAAATTTAAGAAAAGATGTATTCAAAAATATTCAGAGGTACTCGTTCTCGAATATTGATAAGTTTTCAAATGCATCACTTGTAACCAGGCTTACAACGGATATTCAGAATATTCAGATGGCTTTTATGATGATTATCAGAACAGCTATCCGTGCACCGCTTAATCTGATTTTCTCATTTGTTATGGCTTTTATTATGGGCGGAAAGATGGCACTTATCTTTGTTATCATTATACCGCTTCTTGGCGGCGGACTGCTTCTCATTGCCAAAAAAGCTCTGCCTGTTTTCAGAAAAGGATTTCCTATGTATGATGCTCTTAACAATTCTGTTGAAGAGAACATCAAGGGTATCAGAGTTGTAAAATCCTATGTCCGGGAGGATTTTGAAAGAGATAAGTTTTCAAATGCATCCGGTAATATCAAGGCTATATTCACTAAAGCAGAGAGAATTCTTGCGTTTAACGGACCGCTTATGCAGTTCTGCATTTATTCCGTAATGCTTTTCGTGCTTTCATTCGGTGCCAAACTAATCGTTTCAACAAACGGTGGTTCTCTTGACATTGGCGAGTTCTCGACTCTTCTTACATACAGCTTCCAGATACTTGTATCACTTATGATGGTTTCAATGATATTTGTTATGATAACCTTCTCGGAAGAGTCATGTCAGCGTGTTTGTGAAGCTCTTAATGAGAAAAGCAGTATCGTGTCTCCCGATAATGCTCTTACCGATGTTAAAGACGGCTCAATTGATTTTAATGACATTATATTCAGATATTCTGAAAAGGCAGAGGAAAATGTGCTTGAGCACGTTGATCTCCATATAAAGTCAGGTGAGACAATCGGAATTATCGGCGGTACAGGCTCTGCAAAATCTTCGCTTGTTCAGCTTATTCCTCGTCTGTATGATGTTTCCGAAGGCTCTGTTATGGTCGGCGGACATGATGTCAGAGAATATGACCTTACTGTTCTTCGTGACAGCGTTGCAATGGTTCTTCAGAAAAATGTACTGTTTTCGGGAACTATTGCTGATAATATACGCTGGGGTAATAAAGATGCTTCTCTTGACGAGGTCAAGGAGGTATGTCATCTGGCCTGTGCCGATGAATTTATAGATCAGATGCCCGACGGCTATGATACCTATATAGAGCAGGGAGGAACAAATGTATCGGGCGGTCAGAAGCAGAGACTTTGTATTGCCAGAGCTCTTCTGAAAAAACCAAAGATTCTTATTCTTGATGACAGCACATCTGCGGTTGACACGAAAACTGATTCTGTTATACGCAAGGCAATGAGAGAATATATTCCTGAGACTACAAAGATTATTATTGCTCAGCGAACAGCCTCTGTTGAGGATGCTGACAGAATTATCGTTATGGATGCAGGAAAGATAAATGCAATAGGTACCAGTGAAGAGCTTCTCAAAACTAATGCAATTTATCAGGAAGTTTACTATTCACAGAACCGTCAGGATTCTGATCAGAGCGGGGAGGTGAAGGCATGAATACTCAGCAGAGACCTAAGACAAAAGGTACATTCGGCAGATTAATGAAGCTTCTTTTCGGTTTCTTCCCGAAGCTGCTTCCTTTGATTATCTTCATGATAATTGTTAATGCTATACTCGGAGCACTGCCTTCGATCTTCCAGCAGAATGTCATAGCTGTTATTGAGGAAGCCCGTGAAAAGGGCTGGAGCTGGGAGAAAACTTCGCCTAAGGTAATGAAATTTGTTCTTATTCTCGGCGGTATCTATGTTGTAGCGCTTCTGATGACAGTGCTTTATAATCAGCTTCTTGCAGTATTTACACAGTCGGCTCTGGATAAGTTCAGAACGAAAATGTTCAATCATATGCAGTCACTGCCTATACGATACTTTGATACCAATCAGCGCGGCGATATAATGAGCCACTATACTAATGACGTTGATGCTATGCGTCAGATGATTTCTCAGAGCTTTCCTCAGCTTCTGGTATCACTTATAACAGTTACGACGATCCTATGCATAATGATGTACTACTCTGTTCTGATGGGACTTGTCATAGTGATCGGCTCATTTATAACTGTGTTTATCACTAAGCGCATTGGCGGAAAATCTGCTAAGTACTTCTTGCAGCAGCAGCAGTCTATAGGCAAGACCGAGGGCGTTATCGAGGAAATGATAAACGGTCAGAAGGTCATTAAGGTATTTAATCACGAAGAGGACGCTCAGGCGGCTTTTGATAAGGCGAATGATGAGCTTTTTGAGTCTGCATATAAAGCAAATTACTACTCTAATACACTGATGCCGATACTTAATAACGTAAACTATCTGATTTACGTTTTTGTTGCAGTTGCGGGCGGATTATTTATGGAGTTTGAAGTAAAGAATGTATCTCTTTCAGGACTTCCGTTCTCAATTGCGGTAGTTGTACCTTTCCTTGGAATGTGCAGACAGTTTTCGGGTTCTATTATGCAGATTTCACCGCAGATAAACTCTGTTGTAATGGGTATCGCCGGTGCAAGACGTGTTTTTGCACTTCTTGATCAGGAGCCCGAAGTCGATGACGGCTATGTCGAGCTTGTAAATGCTAAAAAAGTTGACGGTAAGCTTGTTGAATCTGATGCAAAGACAGGCATCTGGGCATGGAAGCATTATCATAAGGATTTGGGAACTACTGATTATACACCACTCAAGGGTGATGTAAGATTCTATGATGTTGACTTCTCATATAAGCCTGATAAGATGATACTTCATAATATCACTCTTTATGGTAAACCCGGGCAGAAGATTGCATTTGTAGGTGCTACAGGTGCAGGTAAAACAACAATTACTAACCTTATTAACCGCTTTTATGACATTGCTGACGGTAAGATAAGGTATGATGATATCAACATCAACAAAATAAAGAAATCATCACTAAGAAAGTCTCTTGGAATAGTTTTGCAGGAAACAGTTCTTTTCACAGGAACTGTAATGGAAAACATCAGATACGGCAATCTTGATGCAACCGATGAAGAGTGTATCGAAGCAGCTAAGCTTGCGGGCGCTCACAGCTTTATTAAGAAGCTTCCGCTTGGATATGATACGGTTTTGTCAGGAGACGGTTCAAATCTTTCACAGGGACAGTGCCAGCTGCTTGCTATTGCAAGAGCTGCGGTCGCAGATCCGCCGGTAATGATTCTCGATGAGGCTACCAGCTCTATTGATACCAGAACTGAGCAGATAGTTTCTAAGGGTATGGACAGACTGATGAACGGAAGAACAGTCTTCGTAATAGCTCACAGACTGTCAACTGTAAAGAATTCTAACGTTATTATTGTTCTTGATCATGGCTCCATAATCGAGCGTGGAACTCACGATGAGCTTATTGCTGCGAAGGGGCAGTATTATCAGTTATATACAGGCGCTTTTGAGCTTGAATAAAAAAAGCCGACAGGTTTTTATCTGTCGGCTTTTTTATATATGAGTGCTTATTGTTGACTTTGCTCAAAAATTGTAGTATAATTAATTGTAGCTAAAATTATCGAAAGGGTGATAAAAATGGCTGAAGTAAAGATTTTAGACCATCCGCTTATAAAGCATAAGATCTCAATTCTCAGGAATAAGGAAACAGGAACAGGGGAGTTCAGAAGACTTGTCAGTGAAATAGCAATGCTTATGTGTTATGAGGCAACGAGAGACTTGCCCACTGAAAATGTAGAAATATCAACGCCTATAACAAAAACCTCACAGCCTATGCTTGCCGGCAAGAAGCCTGCTGTTGTTCCGATATTAAGGGCAGGACTTGGTATGGTAAACGGAATTACCGAGCTGATACCGCTTGCAAAAATCGGTCACATCGGGCTTGCAAGAGATGAGATGACACATGAGCCTCATTCTTATTTCAGCAAGCTGCCCGAGGATATTGATCAGAGACTGGTTATTCTTCCTGATCCGATGCTTGCAACCGGCGGTTCTGCAATTCAGGCGGTTGATTTTATTAAGTCTAAGGGAGCAAAGAAAATTAAATTCCTTTGCATAATTGCTGCCCCCGAGGGGCTTGAGGCTCTTAAAGCGGCACATCCTGACATAGATATTTATGTAGGTACACTTGATGAAAGACTTAATGAAAATGCATACATTGTTCCCGGCCTCGGTGATGCGGGAGACAGAATTTTCGGTACACTTTAATAAAATAAGGCTTCTGTGTAATTACAGAAGCCTCATTTTTATACTCTGTTCTTTTTTCGCATTTCTTTATTTCGGTACATATCAGCATCAGCCTGTTTAAGAAGCACTTTGAAGCTTTCCTTGCCGTTAAAATCACATAATGCACTTCCGATACTGCCTGTTATCTCATAATCCTTGCCTGAATGCATATTTATTTCAGCAAGCTCATCATAAAACTGCTTTTGCTTATCAAGCAGATCCTGTTCGCTATAATTACCGATACCAACGAGATAGAATTCATCTCCGCCTGCACGAACACAGATTTCGGTATCATTAGTAATATCATTTACTACATTGGCAATTGTTTTAATGCCGTAATCGCCCTCGATATGGCCGAAATTATCGTTTATTACTTTAAGGCCGTCCATATCAACAACCATAGCCATTACATGATTTGCCTTTGCATTCTCATTATTGATAAACCAGTTATCAAGTGCTCTTCTGTTCAGCAGACCTGTAAGAGCGTCTCTTTCGGAAAATTCCAGAAGCCTGTTCTGAGCTCTTGCCATTTCAAGTGCATTATCTATGTTTCTTATCCAGTTATGAAAAACTATATCAAGCTTTCTCATTTTCTGGAGAGCACACTGTAAAACGCAGTATCCGAAAGTGTTTTCCTCAAAATGAATGGGTGAGAAGTAGAAAACAGACGGATCATGATCTTCATCAAGCAGTTGCGGAAGCATGAGCTTTGTTTCAAATTCATGCTTATCGGAATCATCGCAGAAAAGATAATCATTTAATTCGTATTCTCCGGGAATTGCATGCATGACCATTCTCATTTTTTCGGGATAGCCTTTTACAAGCATTTTCTCGGTATCAAGCCAGTCCTTCCTCAGGCACATATAGAAGTGGTCATACGGTCTTATAAGATAATCTGTGTTATAAATTCGTTTGAGACAATCCTCGGGAGTTCTTGCGCTTGTAAGATTTTCAAACATATAGCTGTCAAGCAGTCTTCCGATGTTTACATTATCTTCTATTCCGTCTTCCTGATAATTAATATGAGCGTGTATCAGTGACCTTCCAAGCCTTCTTCTGACGTATTTCATATTTGTTCTGCAGCCGCAGCTGTCACAGCAAAGCATTCCACCATAGCCTGCATCGCTTGAATCAATTATAGTTTTATCCGGGTCGATCAGTGTGCGAAGATAGTTTACAGCTTCAGCAGCGGCAGCGCCTGATTCAGGGGTGTAGGTGGTGATTGCAAGATCGTTAATTGCAGCTTCTGCGGTTGCATCAAAGCCTGTAACAATTATTTCGTCAGGTACTTTTATGCCTCGCTTTATCAATCCGTTAGACAGACCGATCGCCATATGATCGTTGGCACATATAACAGCATCAGGTCTTCTGTCGGCATCATATATTCTTTTTGCAAGCTGTTCACCGCTGGAATACCAGAAATCACCGTAAGTTACGTTCCTTTCCTTGAACTTAATGTTATGTTCATCAAAAGACTTTTTGATACCTTTCAGCCTTTTTCGGCATACAGACATATTTTCAGGACCATTCAGTACCCAGACGTTTTCACATTTATGAACATCGAGAATATGATCTGTTATTTTCTTGAATGAAATCACATCATCAGTCTCAACCAGATGATAATCGCCTAACGGAATATCTATTACAACAACATTATTATAATTATGCTTTTTCAGTATATTTTCGATCTGAATCATCGGCCATGTAACTCTGTCCTGAGTCAGACTTACCGTGTCAATAATAATACCGTCAAACATTTCTGGATTGATTAGATTATATATATTGCTTTCACCTTTAAGATAATCCTTGAAATAATGGCACACCTGAACAAGAGGGCTTATTACTGCGACGTCATAACCATAATATTTACATTGAGAAAACAGCCCTTCAACTAGTCTTTGTACAGATTCTGATTCCGGACTGGAGGTGATAAAACCAATGAGCTTTCTTTTCATACATCTTCCCCCATTGTATAATTACATACTAATTTTACCAGTTTATTATGAACTCAAAATGAACTCATATTATATATTTAAGCATAATAACAGTTATTCACGGAAAAAGCTTGCATTTTTTTGCAATGAGTGATATAATGGTTCTGTAAAAATAATCAGGAGGTCATTTATTATGGCAATGTTTGATAAGCTTCTTGCCAATCTCAAGGCAAGTGCAAAAACTATCGTTTTTACTGAGGGAACAGATGAAAGAATACTTTCAGCTGCTGACAGACTTCTCAAGGAAGAACTCATGGGTGTAATTCTTTGCGGAAATGTTGATGATGTAAAGGCAGCAGCAGCAGCAGGCGGCTTTGATATTTCAAAGGCTCAGATTCTTGATCCGCTTACTTATGAGGATATGGATTCTCTGGTAAAGATGATGGCTGAACTCAGAAAGGGCAAGATGACAGAAGACGAGTGCAGAGAGCTTCTGAAGAAGTCTAACTATTTCGGAACAATGCTCGTTAAGGCCGGCAAGGCAGATGCACTGCTTGGCGGTGCTACATATTCTACTGCTGATACAGTAAGACCTGCTCTTCAGATCATCAAGACAAAGAAGGGTTCAAACCTTGTAAGCTCATCGTTTATTCTGTTCAGAGAGAAAGACGGTGCTGAAGAGACCATTTCAATGGGTGACTGCGCAATCAATCTCGCTTATACTGACAGGGTTGACAAGGAAGGCAATGTAGTACTTACAGCAGCTCAGCAGCTTGCTGAGGTAGCTGTTGAAACAGCAAGAACAGCAGCTTTCTTCGGTATTGATCCTAAGGTTGCAGTGCTCAGCTTCTCAACATACGGCTCAGGTAAGGGCGGTACTGTTCAGCTCAGCCATGATGCAGTAGAAGCAGCAAGAAAGATCGACCCTGAGCTTGTGATTGACGGTGAGTTCCAGTTCGATGCAGCAGTTTCAGCTGAGGTAGCTAAGACCAAGTGCCCCGATTCTCCCGTTGCAGGTAAGGCTAACACCTTCATTTTCCCGCTTATCGAGGCAGGAAATATCGGTTATAAGATTGCTCAGAGACTTGGCGGCTTTGAGGCTTACGGTCCTATTCTTCAGGGACTTAACGCTCCTATTAATGACCTTTCAAGAGGCTGCAATGCTGATGAGGTCTACAAAATGGCTATTATCACAGCAGGAATGGCTTGATCCTCTGTGT